>OGUC01000397.1_pt1 | contig 27213 bp, 25 predicted proteins | sample 1573701 | NCBI WGS metagenome assembly OGUC01 (sample SAMEA2582017, study PRJEB24529) | metagenome | biome: Human gut stool | place: China | collected 2011
GTGCATCCATAGTAAAACGTTTCTTATTAAATAAAAGAAAACAAGGCGGGGCAATGTTTTTTGCTCTGTCTTGTTTCCTTATTTTATCTTATTTATTTTTTGATTATTACTATGTATAATTTGTTTATTTAGCTTCTCTTGTTTATGCATAGTTTGTTCATCTCTTCTGTTACTGTGTTTACTTGCCTGTATTCTGTCTGTTTTATCTTTCTTTTTATTTTAATTTAAAGCTCATAAATACGGGCTGGTGGTCTGAGTATTTGAAGCCGTTGTCTTTGATTGTGTAATCTGTCATTTGAACGTTGTCGGATATGATGAACCCGTCTAATATACATGTGAAAGTCTTTCCTTTGATGTATTCCATATCTGTATTTCTGTTGGATGGTGCAAGGCTATCGTATTTGTCTTTTGACAGTTGGTCCATTGCAAAGCTTAATTCCTTTGGCATTTTGCTTCGTGGAAATGGATATGCCCAGCCTTCGTGTTCTGCATTATCGTTTTCGTCCAGTTTTAAGTTGTGATTAAAGTCGCCACCGCATATAACGTAATTGCCTTTTTGGCGTTCTTCCTTCATATCGTTAAAAAGCATTGAAGTCTGACCTTCTCGGATTTCGTCGCTATTTCCGTAAGCAGACATATGAACACTGTACACTACAAGTTCCTTTCCACCGTCTGCAGGAATACGGCTTACACTATAGCATCTGTCCAAATCCAATATTTTTGAAAAAGAAGTTGAAATTGGAAAGCTTCTTCTTACTGCTGATGTAATCAAATATTTTGAGTAAAAGGCAATTCCTGAATATGACTTTCCGATAGGTTCATTAAATGGATAAAATAAATATGCTGAATCGTAATTTACGGCAAAGTCTTCGTAATAATTTGCGAATTTTTCTGTTATTAAATTTTCCTGATTAACGTGATAGCTTCTGGTAGATTTTCTGTCTACTTCCTGAAAAATCATAAAATCAGGCTTTTCTTCCATAGCATAATCTGCCGCACCGTTAATCGCGTCAATGCCTGACTGTTTGCTAAAACATCTTGAATATTTTCCGCCATCCATAAAGAAACTGTAAGTTGGAGTATAAGCTCCAAATCCAACATTATATGTTCCTATTTTGTATTCTTTATTTTTTGTCAGTTTGCTTGTGTCTAACGTTTTGACATTTTTGCTTTCACCGGTCTCACTACTATTTGCATTCTGAGATGACGCTGGTTTATTAATTGATAATTTCTGCTTGTCCGGTATTCTGTGGTAAGTTCCGAAAACATATGCCACGTAGCCTAAAACAATTATCAGAAAAAGCGCCACTATGCTTACAAGGGTTGCAACCACTTTCTTTTTGGTAGACCATTTTTTCTTTTCTCTTTTGTTACTCATTTCTTCTCCTTTTGTCACGTCTTTATTTTTTATGATACTAAACTCCATAAACTTTTTCTACTAGTTAATTTTTTAATCTTACATTTAATTTTTGTATTAGCGAATCTTTAATAAATTTTGCATTTAGTTTTTTATATTTATTTTATTTTGTTTTTTTAAGTAGACTTTCTTCCCTATCTATAAACATAACAAGAAATGCTAAAATTAATAATATGGCACTTACAAGGATTGCCCTCTTGCCAAGAATCTCAATAAAGCCGTTACTAATTATTGCGCCTACTATAAAGCAGCCTATAATTCCAAAATATAAAATTCCATTTAGCAATTTTTGTCTGTCTTTTGACTTGGTGAAGTCGCACATATTTTGGGTAGCGCTTCTTAAATTACCGATACACATTGTTGTGGCGATGCCTTTACCATGAATTTTTCTGAAGCTTTCAACCTGTATTCCGCAGGCAAGGGATGTTAAACTGTTTGCTAAAAGATTTAATGATAATGGTACAAATGATACCCCTATTAAAATTATTGCCTCATACAATACCGACCACTGTCTCCAATGAAGTTTCCTTGTTGTTTTCATTCTTACAACGTCAGCCAACATTATGCCTATTGTAAAAGCTAAAATTGGGCAGAAATAATATATTGCCTTATGAAAATTTCCCACAGAAAGGTTTACACCAAACAGAAGCATATTTCCTGTTTGGGCATTTGCAAAGACTTCTCCTCTTTCAATATATGAGTAAGCATCCATCATACCACCTGAAATTGCGAGCAATGCTCCTAACTCAATAGATTCTGATATTTGTTTTGCCTTTATCATTTTGTAATCACCTCAGTTTTAATATTTTTATACCTTGTTTTTATACTTTATTTTTATGCTTTGTTTTTATTTGTTTTTGTACTTTGTTTTTATGCTTTAAATATAATACTTTCTTTTTTATAAAAGTGTAATTTTATATTTTGCTTTTTTATAATTTATTTATATCTTTTACTTTTTTATAATTTCCTTCATCTATTATATACTTTAAGAAGATAATTTCAAGAAATAGTATCTACTCAGATAATTCTTCAATAACCTTCATTTAGTAATTAAACTTTATAAATTTCTTTTGTGCGAAAGTGCATTATTGTGGAACATTTTTATATAATAAACAATTTTCCATTACACAAAAAACTCTACAGGAAATTTTTTCAAATCTCCCGTAGAATTTTTATTTAACTTTTTATCAACTTAAGTTTTTATTCATTTAAATTCTTATTTAACTTTTTTACTTTAGCTGAATATGAGCCGCACACTTTTGATCCAGTTACTTTCTTAAACTTAATAGAATTTTTCTTCTTACCAGCTTTGTTTGAAATAATCTTGGACTTGCCTGATTTGTATATTTTTACCAATCGATTTCCGCCATGGCATCATCTACACCTTCAGCATAATCCTCATCATTGTCATATCGGTCGTAATCATAGTCTCCATCATCATAAATATCATCATAGCCATCATCATAGGCATCTTCACTTGAATCATATTGTATACGTTTATGGTATTTGTAAACCTTGTTGTCGCTGGTAGTTTCCTGAGTATAGTCCGAATCATCGTCATAATCATTGTCATCACTATTGTAGTTGTTGTAATTGTTGTAATCATTGTTACTATGGGATCCATCTGTGTTATCTGAATACGCACTGGTTGTGGTTGTGACTGTTCCTGAGTGATATGTACCACTATAATCATTGTCATCACTAATCAAATGCCATCTGCAATAATTTGTTCCTTCAACTACCTTTTCGGTACATCCTTCTTCAATACATTTTGGTTCAAAATATCCTATAATTTTATCTCTTTGAGCAATAGTGAATAATGCAAGGATAATAACAGTTATTATAGTTGCTTTCATATACTTGTTCATTTTCTTCATAACGGTACCTCCTGAAATTGAGTTTTTCATAAGTAACTAATTGGCTTCTATGCTGAAATTTTCATTGTTTCAGTTAAATCTATTTTTTCCATTTCTTCTAAATTTTCCTTACAAATATCTGCCATGTTCTGACAATCAATGTACATTGTCATATTGTAAAGTAAATCCAGCTCGTGTTCTTTCTGCTTCTGCAGCTGCTTAAGATTTCTTAAATCTTTGTATACTTTATAGCCCTCTGTCACGTTATATTTACTATCCTCTATGTAATCTGTTTCATCTGCTATCTGGTCTGCAGATTCATGTAAGAGAGTTGGTTCTGCTGTATCTTCCGCTGAATTCATTTGTTCATTCGGAGTTACATTTGTTATCTCTTCTACTGAATTCATTTGTTCATTTGAGGTTGCTTCTTCTGTCTCTTCTACCGGTGAAATTAAATAAAAATGAGATTTCTTTCCTACTGAGGTTCTTGAATTAGCATCTTTCAAAGTAAATATCTCTGCCTCTTCCCGTCCTGATGCAACGACAAGCTGGTCCGATTTATTTGTTCGATAATAATTACCACTGTAGTCCATTATGTAAAAAAAACTGTTTGTTCCAATCATAATAAAACCTCCTAACCCAATGTAGTTTAGAATGTAAAAGTTAAGATGTGCCGCTAGAAATGTGTGAATTTACATCCTTGCTGGGGAATTTTCCCTGTTTTGTTGTAGTTGTTTTTTCCTTGTTATTCACTCTAGGGCAAAGTTAATTCTAGTCAAAATCATAATCGTCTGCTTCTAACCCAGCTTCTTCCAATGCCTCTGCTCTTTCATCAGAATCCATAAACTCTAACTCATCAGCATCAAGTCCTGCCAGCATGGCATCAGTCTCAAAATCATCATTTGCGTCATCTTCAAAGTCTCCAGCATCTCCAAATAATGCCTCATGTTCTTCCCTGCTGGAACAAATCATCTCTTGTGCAAACATCATTTCTGTACCATCTATTTCACCATCACCATTTAAATCCATCCAATTTCTCATCACTATACCTCCTCGCTTCTATTATTCTCTTTAAGATATGTTTATTTATTTTTATCTGTTTTTTCTTCTATCCAATGCTCTTATTGTTCCTTCTAACTTTATAGAATCTTCCACTGTCCATTTCTTTCCCGAGCCAATACATTCTCCCATTGCACTTCCGTATATTGCTGCTCTGTTTGTTTTCTTATTTTTGTTAAAAGCATTGCCTGCTCCTAAAGCTGCTCCAACAATTGCATCTTTGTCTCCGAATAATCCCATAAGTACCACCTTTCCGTTCCTTAAGAACTAAATCTTAATTTTTTTTACCTTGGTTCCTTTACTCTCATTCTAGCAAATAGATTGTCCTATAAATGGGACTTATGGCAGAAAAGTATTGAAATTTAATTGCAATTTAAACTGCTAGTTTTTCCATGCTACTACTTTTGCAAACTAGCAGTTACTTTTGCAACCAATTTTTATATTTATTCGAAACTACAAGGTTCTATCTACCATATTTTAGTAGAAATTATAAATCATTCAAACCAAATGTGGTATATGTGGTCGTCCTTAATCTACATATTAGTAGAAATTATTAACTCAATCTTATTATATATATATAACGTTATGTCAATTTATTTTTATAATTACTTCTACCACTCATCACTTTCATCGTAATCCGAATCCCAATCTTCTTCCATCAGCTCTTCACTTTCATCATCTTCTTCATCGTCGTCATCATCAAATTCACTATCCATATCCTCATCAAATTCATCATCCTCATCCTGGTAGTCATCTTCATCATCCATTAATAGCCCCAGTTCCATTGCTCTTTCCCAAGCATTTAATTTTCCGTCTCTGTTAAAGTCAAACATCTTATCTAAAGGTCCATCCGCTTTTCCGTTCCAAAATCCCATAATTTGCCTCCTTTATAGCTGCAATTTTTTTCTTTTTCCTTTTATGCTTTTATTTTCTCATATTCACTGTCCCTTTTTCAGGACTCGATTCCGTTATTTTTTACTTTATCGAACTATAAAATAGAATCTTTTTCATTTTGTTTTTTATTAAATTACACCATTATATTCTCTTTTTTTTATATGTAATACTTGGGAACAGCGTAAGTTGTCGGATGTAACAGAAAGTATAAAGAATGGTTATACATACAGAGCTGATGGAAGTAGAGATCATAGATACAAAATTACAAGAATAGAAAGTATATCATCTGGAGTGATAAACACCGAAAAGCTCGGTTCTTCAGATGAGGTAAATGAGAATTATAGGCTTGTGGATGGGGATATACTTTTTAGTCATATAAATAGTCTCCCTTATATTGCTAATACAGCCCTTTATACTGCGGATTTAGGGGAAATATATCATGGAATGAACCTGTTAAATATACGTTCAAGGCATGAAGAAATAGATTCCCACTTTTTACTTCATTTGCTCAAAAAAGAATCGACCAGAGACTGGTTTAGAATAATAGCAAAGCCTGCTGTGAATCAAGCGAGTATATCTACAACAGAGGTTGGCTCATTCAAATTCTTAATACCAGGAATGGAAGAACAGAAGAAAATATCATCATCATTAGATAATCTCGACCACCTCATCACTCTTCATCGGCGTGCATTATAGACTAATGAAAAGGAGGACTTACAAATGAACACAACGACAGTCAGTAGTGACACTTTATTCTGTGATTACTACAAAAAATGGATTACTGTTTACAAGGAAGGTGCTATAAGACCTATAACAATGAACAAATATAAGATGGCACATCAATGGTTGGTAAAATTAATTCCGACTCTTACTGTTGGGGATATTGACAGAATATCTTATCAGCAACTTCTAAACGATTATGCACAAAACCATGAACGACAAACAACTATGGATTTTCATCATCATATTAAATGTGCAATATTAGATGCTGTTGATGAGGGTTTAATTTCCCGCGACCCTACAAGGAAAGCTATCATTAAAGGCAAAGAACCTAGAGCAAAAAAGCAAAAGTATCTTAACCAATTTGAACTACATAAGTTAATTGAGTCTTTAGATTTATCACAGAATATAAATTGGGATTGGTTTATACTTTTAGTAGCTAAGACAGGAATGAGATTTTCAGAAGCATTAGCATTAACCCCTAAAGATTTTGACTTGTCTCATCAAATGTTAACTGTTTCTAAGACATGGAATTACAAAGGTAACGGTGGTTTTCTTCCTACAAAAAATCTTTCTTCTATGAGAAAAATTCAACTTGATTGGCAGACAGTAATGCAGTTTTCTTCACTTATAAAAGATTTACCTGAAAACGAACCAATTTTCGTTAAAGAAAAAGTATACAACTCTACGCTAAATGATATTTTAGCAAGACATTGTATTAGTACCGGTATTCCAGTAATTTCAATTCACGGATTACGACATACGCATGCATCACTTTTGCTATTTGCCGGAGTTTCAATTGCCAGTGTTGCAAGGAGATTGGGACACGCTAGTATGACTACAACTCAAAAAACATATCTCCATATTATACAGGAACTTGAAAGTAAGGATATTGATATTATTATGAGGTCATTATCTAACCTTTCTTAAATAAAATATGCACGCCGATTTTAATAAATAAAAGCTTGGAAACTCAAAAAATTCCAAGCTTTTACTTTCTTGATAATTATATTATTCATTAATCAATGGGCTTATTTCTTCCATTAAATCATTTTTAAACTCTTCTACCATAGTTTTTCTAAACTTGTATTTTGGCATAGGTTCTTCTGATTCTTCTTTATAAGTTTTATAATCCGTTTTTTCTTTTAGGACGTTTTCGTTTGCAAGCATTCCATCTCTATAATTATATGCTTCAAACTTAACATCCTCATCTTCTAAATACCATTTTTGAGCAAATTCCCTTATAGCATCATCGATAATTTTATACTTCATCTGATTAAATATAACGGATATGTCCTGACCTATATACTTTTCCTTATCATTTTCGATATCTTCAATAATTATATTTAGTAGCTCACTTATTTGTGGATTAACCTTATAATAATCATCGATAATACCTCTTAATACATTAATATTATATTCAAAATCAGATTCTTTAAAATCATCTTTTGTCTGGTCTAAAGACTCAACAACTCCTTGAAGCAATTCAATAATATATTCAAAATCTATACGCAACTTACTATAAGCCATTAAATCATATTCATCTAATTCAGGTCCATCTCCATCTGGGTCATCTGAAGGTTTCTTAAGTTCCTCCATTACATTGTTATACATTGCTGCATAGTTTTCATATTCTTCCTGTGAAAATTCCAAATCTTTCAATATATCTTCATTGTAATTTGAAAACGCCTTAAGATGTGCGAAATCATGGTCTAATGCTCTAAACAGATGAACAAACGATTTCTTTTGTTGTCTTGACAATGCTGATATCTCTTCGGGTGTTTCTGCTAAAGCATGAATAGCCTTAACAGATATGTTGAAATTATCAAGTACAGTTTCCCAATCCTCAGCTACTGGTTTTCCATCACCACCTCTAGAATATAATGTCAATGCATTGTTTATAGCATCTTTAAACTCTTTAGGCGATTGGAATGTTACAATCTGTCCATACTGCTTATTACTATCAAACAATCGATTAGTTCGTGAAAACGCCTGAATTATATTCTGTGGAGTCATTGGTGGTCTATCCATAAACAATGTAGATAAACAAGGTGCATCAAATCCCGTCAACAATCTATCAACAACAATTACCAAATCAAGTTGCTGACTTCTTTCAAGATATTTCTTTTCCTTTCTTGCTAATCTGTCATTTAAGTTACTATTGTAGGCATTTATCGCCTCAAGCTTGTAATTTGTTCCAAACATTTCATTGTAATCTTCTAAAGATTCTTTCATCTTATCCTGATTAACAGTAGATGCTTCTTCATTTTCTGAAATTGAGTATGTAATTGCAAACTTAGGAAAATCCGGTAACGCTTTCTGAATATCTTCACTTATCTTTAACTCATCTTGTCCATTTTTTATTTTCTTTAACAATTCATAATATTTTTGTGCAATTGAAATGGATTTAACTGTTAATATTCCCTCATATGTTCTTCCTTTACCATTCTGCATTCCCAATTTTGTGGCAGATTGATTCAATATAACGTCTAAAACATTTCTCATATGCTTTTCGGATAAATAGGCAGATTCATCTACATCCTTATTCTTTGGTCCAAGATTTTCTACCATAAAGCCTAAGACTGCCTCATCATGGATAGCTTCCTTTATCGTATAACTATGCAAACACTTTCCATACAGCTGTTCTGTAGTTTGTGGTAAGTCTCCCTTTTGTTCATATTTATTCTGCTCAAAAATAGGTGTTCCGGTAAATCCATACCACAAAGAATTATTAAAGAACTGTTCCAATTTTCTTTTTGTTTCAGGAGTTACTGCTCTATGACATTCATCTACTACAAAAGCAACTCTTAAATTCTTTATAATCTGATATTCTTTCGTTCCTTCTTTCAAACGATTGCTAATCATTGTCTGTATTTTTTGTCTTGTTGTAACAATCATTTGCCTATTACCATCAGTCATTCTTTTAATTAAAGTATCGACATAATCTGTATCATCTACATCAATTGTATCGTTATCTGCATAAGACTGAAATGCCATCTTTGTCTGCATATCTAAATCTTTTCTATCAATCAAAAAAACTGTTTTTTCTATAGATGGTATATCCATTAGCAGGTTTCTTGTAGCCTTATATGATGTCATTGTCTTTCCTGAACCTGTTGTATGCCAAATAAATCCTGATTTTCCTTGTTTTGATGCATTTCGCATTGCCTTAATTGCATGAATCTGATATGGTCTCAGAATTAACAATTTCTTTTTGTCATTATCCAAAACTGTATATTTTGTAACCATTTCATGCGCTTCCGGTATTTTTAATACTGCCTTTGCAAAATCCATATAATCACATACAGGATAGTTCTTTTCATCTATCCATCCTGTAATAAATTTTTTATTTAATTCCGTATCTCTTGCTGCCGAAAAATATTTTGTATCTACCACATTACTTACAACAAACATTTGAATATTTGAAAAGAGACCTCTAAATTTACCTTCTGCTATATATTTCTTTATTTGCCTATATCCGTCCATATATGAATGTTCTTTATTTTTCAGTTCAATATGAATCATAGGAATTCCATTAATAAGCAATGTGACGTCAAATCTTCTGTCCCTTTCGCCATTTTCTTCTGTTTTGAACGCCTGATATTGATTTATAACTTCATATACACTTGTCCCGCCTGCAATGTGCTCATTATTCATAACGACTAAATGTAATGTTTCATTGCCTCTTTGTACATGAACATAAACTTTTCCATTTTCGCCAACTAGCCATTTCCCTGCATCATAAAATGAAGCATGTGATAAATCATTCTTTACCTTTGCGAACTCACTTTCACTTAATGGTGTATCATTTAGTTTTGCTTTATTATTCTGCTCTAAAATATACTTAAAGTTCTTCCATAATTGCTCTTCATTTCTGATATCCGGTCTATACGTCCATTGTGATTCACCACTACATAGTTGGTCTATTAGTCTTCTCTCAATTATTGCTTCTAATTCTGCCATAATCCCTTATCCTTTCTTTGGAAACATATTTTGTAGCATATATTTTTTTAACTCTTTTAGTGTATCACACTTACGTTGATGAAGGGTGATAAGGTGGTCAAGAGACTCCAAATAGTCTCCTATTTTTCTCTGTTCTTCTATTGATGTATACGGAATTTCAATAGTCTTCATTCCAGCAATATCTATACTTCTTCCATCTCTTATCCCATATACATGTGGTACTAATTTATGCTTTATAAATTCATGAGAACGAAAGTATGGATAATAGAATCTTGAATCTGCTACATCACTATGAAATGTATGATATGCAGGGCTTATAATGCCATCTAACAATGATTTTTCAAGTCCTCCTTCAAAGGAACGAAGATGCACTATGAAGTCATCTTTCCGCACCATTTTATAATTAGACAAATTAGATTCATCATACATTAAATTCCGGTCAGATTCTTCTCTTTTAACTGTTCCTCCACCCTGAATAATAGTAAGAGCCGGCAGCTCCGTATGGTTCTTTTCAGAGTATTCTTTAAACACTTCTCCTAACTTACGCTGTTCCCAAGCTTCAGTGAATCCTTTAAAACGGATTTCTGGAAATTTTTCTCCATTTTTCGGAAACATTTTTTGAAGCATATATTTTTTTAATTTTTTTGTGTCATCACACTTACGTTGATGAAGAGTGATGAGATGGTCGAGTTTACAAAAATAGCCCGCAATCGCTTTCTGTTCTTCATATTTTGGAATATCAACTACAAATTCCTGCATATCTGATGCAAGGATATGTTTTATGGTATTACCAGTAGTAATGTTCTCAATTTGCTTTTTGGCTTTATCAGTCTGATATTCATAATTCAAAAAGTAAGGTTCAATTTCTTCTTTGGGATTTCTGAACATGATTAAGGCATGAGCCGCTGTATTGTCCAATTCTTCAGGGATTACAGCTGCATGTCCAACATGCCCTGACTGAACCATAACCATATCTCCAGTATGTAGCCATTTATCTTTTTGCTTTTCATAAAATTCATCATTTATGAAAATTTCAGCGTTATGATTTATCTGTCCGTCTTTTACATTGTTAGATTCCAAATAAAAATGTCCATGTTCTGCATAGTACGGAGTAGCTGTTCCTACGAATGCATTTCCAATCGAACCATATATATCCCCCAGCTTACGCTGTTCCCAAGGTTCAGTAAATCCTTTAAATCTTATTTTTGGTATATCTGCCATATTTTACACCTCCTCTAAGACTTTTATGAATTCTTCTACTGATTCTCTAGTTTCATCGCTATCAAAATTTAGGTCTTTTAACATACTTAACAGCATATTATTACCCTCTTTTATTTCTTTATCTGTATCTCTTATTCTCAGCGTAAGTGCTTTTAAATCAATCTCTGGTTCTTCTTCTGAAGTATCTACATATCGTGGTATATTCAAGTTATAATCATTTTTCACAATGTCTTCATAAGATGCAAGGTATGCTTCTTTCTCTACACTTTCTCTGTTATTATATAATTCAAGAACACGATCAATATGTTCTTCTTTCATAACATTCTGCTTTTTCTCTTTTTCATACAAATTTGATGCATCTATAAACAACACATCTCGTCCATCACGATGCTTTTTCAATACTACAATACATGTTGGAATTGAAGTATTATAAAACATATTTGATGGCAAGCCAATTACCGCATATATAGAACCATTTTTCAAAAGTGTTTCTCTTATTGTTCCTTCTGCTGCTCCTCTAAATAAAACTCCATGTGGTAAAACAATCGCCATTGTTCCTGTCTGTTTTAAATGATAAAATCCGTGTAATAAGAATGCATAATCTGCTTTTGATTTTGGTGCAAGCTTTCCACCATAATCCATAAATCTTTCATCTTGTTTAAATCCTTCTGCTGCAGACCATTTTGCAGAATATGGTGGATTCATTGTAACTACATCAAATTCTGTTTCTTCATCAGTTGGCCAGTCTGCATCTAATGTATCAGCATTTCTTAAGTGCTGATTTTCCGGCAAAACTCCATGCAAAAACATATTCATTCTTGCCAAATTATAAGTTGATGGCATAAGTTCCTGTCCATAGTATTTTATATAATCCGGTTCTTTTGCATAATTTTTGCAGCTCAGCATTAATGATCCTGAACCCATACAAGGGTCATATACCTGTAATCCTTTTTTATCTTCCTGTCCTGTCATTGCAATTCGACATAGTATCTGTGCCGGACCATGTGGAGTATAGAATTCCCCTGCCTTTTTTCCTGTTTCAGAAGCAAACTGTCCTATTAAGTATTCATATGCATTTCCTAGCACATCGCCTTCTGTATGTATTAAATCTGCACCATCTAACACTTTTATCACTTCTGCTATTGTTGCACTCTGTTTTTGGTCTCCGGTTCCAAGCCTGTTTGAATACAAATCAACATCTGCAAATAATCCATTAAATAATTCGTCTGATTCCTGAATTCTATTAAATGCTGACTGTAATTTTTCTCTGTTGAAAGAATTGTTTTTAGCATCTTTCAATATGCTTACATATGTCATATCAGGGTCCAATGTATAACGTAATGATTCTTTCAATTCTGCCAATAGTTCTTCGGCATCTTCACTATTCATTACATCCTCATAAACTTCCTGTGCTTCTTCTAAATCATCTGGTGTTTCATCGTTTAATAAATCATATACTTTTGATAAATATGAATCTGATAAATATTTATAAAATACTAATCCTAATAAATAAGTTTTGTATTCATTTGCATCCATCTTACCTCTTAATACATCTGCTCCGCTCCACAAAACCTGCAACAAATCTTTTCCTTCTGCCATTTTAGTCCTCCTATATTTTTAGTAAATCAAATAATTATTTATTCATTTTTATCACATTGTAAATATTTATTAATTATATTATAAGTGGCTATTTTATACAACTTTTGCATTGTTATATTTGCCTCCTTATTTATACATTATTTCATTATTTGTACTGTCATTTTCCATTTCAGCTACACAATAATTCTAATTCCAATAACTTCTTTAAAATTTAATTTCATCTACTGGTTTTACTAATTTACACAGAATTCCTCTTGGCATTTTGTAAAGCACTTTTCCAACTGCTGTGTCGCCAATTTTGTCATAAATTCGTCCTGCACTATATGACTCGCCAATGACTGTACTACAACTATTTGCCACATGCCCAACTTTTCCAATTCCCGGCATTTTTACAAGAATTGCTTCGTGGTCATATTTGTTGTCCGGTTCTTTCTCAAGAAGCACTTCCATATCCTTTTCAAAAAATTCGTCACCTTCAAAAAATCCTGTTCCTGTAATTGTAAAATAAATCTTATTTTCCATCTTTTTTTCCTCCTTTATAGCTGCTATTTTTCCTTTTATGACTCCATTTTCTCACATTCACTGTCCCTTTTTCAGGACTCGATTCCGCTATTTTTTCGAATTTAATTGCAATTTAAACTGCTAGTTTTTCCATGCTACTACTTTTGCAAACTAGCAGTTACCTTTGCAAAAGTGTATATTTTAAGTAGTCTTTGTTTGATCAGAAAGGAGGCTTTTATGCCAAAACAATTATCCTTATCTGAACGAATAATTATTGAACGTATGATTAGTAAAGACTACTCTTTTGCCTCTATTGGTAGAAATCTTGAACGTTCAGCTTCTACCATTTCTAGAGAAGTAATTAAATATCGATGCTTTGTTGATAGAATTCCTCTCCCTGGCGAGAATGATTGTACTCACAAAAACTCTTGCCTAAAGAATTCTATCTGCGATGATGTTGGAGTACATGGATGTTATGGATATCGTTGTAAGCGATGTCCTGAAGATCGTATATGCACAAATATTTGCGCTTCTTATGAATCTTCTCAATGTCCTCTTTTAGATAAACCTCCTTATGTCTGCACTAATTGTTCTATGCTTAAACAATGTAAACGTAACAAGGCTTACTATACAGCTCACAGAGCTGATGCTGCTCATCACAAAAGCATTCGCAATGCTCATTCCGGTGTCAGAAAAACTCCATCTGAATTAAGAGCAATTGCTGATATAATTGAACCTCTTATTGCTAAAGGTCAATCTCTAAATCACATTTGTGCTACGCACTTAGATGAATTAGGTATATCAGAGAGAACTCTCTATAATTACATTGACCAGGGTGTTTTTAAGGTTCGTAATATTGACCTTCCTAAAAAGGTTGTTTACAGGCAACGTAGACCTAAAAAGGTTCTTACCAAGCTTGAATACCAATATAGACAAGGTCGCACCTATGAAGATTTCAAATCCTTCATGGAAGCAAACCCAGATCTACCTGTTGTAGAAATGGATACTGTAAAGGGTGGTCGTAATAAGGGAAAAGTATTTCTTACTATGATTTTTAGAAGGACAGGTTTTATGCTTATCTTTCTAATGAACGATGGAACTCAGGATAGTGTAATTCAGATTTTTGATTCCTTAACTGAGATTCTTGGAGTCTCTCTATTCAAGAGATTATTTCCTGTTATCTTGACCGATAACGGCGTTGAATTCAAAAATCCTCAAGCACTTGAACACACAAGAACAGGACTTTCCAGAACTCGTGTATTCTTTTGTGATCCTCAAGCTTCGTGGCAAAAACCACAGGTCGAAAACAACCATCGTTTAATACGAAGAATACTTCCTAAAGGTGTTAGTTTTTCACCCCTCACTGTTGCTGACGTAACGTTAATCTCTTGTCATATAAACAGTGTTCTTCGTGAAAATTTAGATAACAAAACACCTTTTGATTTAATGGACTCCAAAGACGTGAAAAAGTTATTGTCTTTGCTACAACTTTCACCTATTCCACCCGATGAAGTTACTTTGAGTCCAAAGCTACTTAAGCGTTAATTAACATTTTAATTGATCAAACAAAGACTCCCATATCTTTTAAAGAAGCGGGGTTGCAGTTATTTTTTCAAAACTAATGCTATGCCGCTTATTAACTATGCACGAAAATATAGCAAAACAATAACTTTTTTATTATTATACACCATTTAAAGCTCAATTTTCACCCCATTTAAGGTTTAAAAAATTTGGTGTCAATATGTTCGTGCAGTTACTTTTTCATTTAAAGAGAAAAATAGAAAAAATCTCGATTTTTTTTTTATATTTTCGAAAAATTTTCTCAGTTTCTATAGATTTATTTCTTATATGTTATATAATTAATATATGACTATTTATCATTAATAAAGAATGGAGGTGTACAATTATGAAATTTATGAAAAAATTAGGCGTTATTGCTCTATCGCTTGCGTTAGTCATAAGCATGAATACAAGCGTTTTTGCTAAGGCTAGTTGGCATGATTACATAGGTTTTGATGGAAAGCCTGGTCATACCTGGTATGAAGCCGCTGATGGAAAAGTAGTCGGTATTGCAAAAAACAAATGGACTGCCAAATTAAAAACTATCGGTTGGGGTGGTGTCTGGGGTGCACAAATATTCCAAGATGTCAATATAACAAAAGGACGGAAATACAGAATAAAATTTAAAATGAAATCAACTGACATTAACAAATGGGTGGTTATTAAAATTGCAAAAAAAGACAAAATAGCATACGTTAAATGGATTCATTTAAAGAAAGGTAAATATACAAAAATAAACGAAACTTTTGTTGCCAAAAAGAACGCATCACAGATTTACTTTGGCATTGGTGGTGAATTTGGTGATCGTGATGACGAAAAAGATATTTACGACTACCTAAAGAAAAGACCTAGCGACGGCAAAAGTAATGTTGCGGAGAAATCCACTAAAATACTTCTTCGAAAGTATTCCCTTAAACCTGCAACAAAAGTAAAGCCAAGCAAAACCTACTGCAGATGCGGTTGTCCATATTGCAAATAATTGAATTGTATCTGCAAATTATGTTATACAAAAGCGACTAATCCGAAGTCAAACTTCGAATTAGTCGCTTGTTATTTTATTCTATTAAATCTAATATATCCTGCTCGCTCCAATATATTTTATCATGGTTCAACCTGAAAAACACCCAGAAACGATTTTTGCTACGTTGTTAAATATATATCAACACTTTTTAGATTAAATCAAATTCACCTTTATGTTAAACTCCTATTACTATTTACACAATTAAATTCTAAAATACAAAACTATATTTTTAAAATATAATATACTTACCAGGGGAACCAAGGGGGCGACATGGCTATCCGTCTACTCACATAGAGAAAGGCGGTGATAATATGAGTACATACGAAGAGTTATCTCTAATTATTTCAACTGTTGGATTAGTTATTGCTATTCTAATGTACCACGACAATAAAAAATAGTCGTCCTTGTTCTCTGGTATAAGTAGGACGACTATTTTTTAGTTTCCAATAGACCGAGACGGCTAGCCTTGACCTAGCTTTCGGTTCTCTTGTTAAGTACATTATATCAAATCAAAGTTTTAATTCAATAAAATTTGTCACTAATATGTCACTCACTTGTCACTCACGAGTCCGAATCAACCATTATTAATGATTTTTTTAAATAAAGAAAAACCCCGAAAAGCCTATGTTTTCGGGGTATTCTTGTATATTTGATTTTTTCCACAAATTATCTCTTGCTGAACTGTGGAGCACGACGAGCTGCTTTGAGACCGTATTTCTTTCTTTCTTTCATTCTTGAATCTCTTGTTAAGAATCCAGCCTTCTTTAATGCAGGTCTGTTTTCAGCATCAGCCTGTACTAATGCTCTAGCGATACCATGTCTGATAGCACCAGCCTGTCCTGTGTATCCACCGCCATGAACACTAACTTTGATATCGAACTTGTCTGTTGCACCGATTGTTTCAAGTGGCTGACGAACGATAACCTTTAATGTTTCAAGACCAAAATATTCATCAATATCTCTTTTATTAATTGTTATATTTCCATTTCCAGGCATTACATATACTCTAGCAACACTGCTTTTTCTTCTACCTGTTCCATAATACTTTTCTGTAGCCATGTTATTTTCTCCTTTCAGTTAACTAAAATGTTAATTCTTCTGGTTTCTGAGCTGCATGTGGATGCTCTGCTCCAGCATAAACAAAAAGTTTCTTAATCATGCTTCTTCCTAAAGGTCCCTTTGGAAGCATTCCCTTAACTGCAAGTTCAATAACGCTTTCAGGTTTCTTAGCAAGTTTTTCTTTAAGAGTAACTTCTTTCATACCACCAACGTATTCTGAATGATGATAGTAAATCTTCTGTTCTAATTTCTTTCCTGTTACCTTAATCTTGTCTGCGTTTGTAATAATTACATAGTCACCTGTGTCGATATGAGGTGTGAACTGTGGTTTGTTCTTTCCTCTTAAAATCTTAGCAACTTCTGATGACAAACGTCCTAATGTATATCCTGTAGCATCAACTACATACCATTTTCTCTCAATATCTGCTGGACTAGCCATATATGTTTTCATTGGTTTACCTCCTGAAATTTTGCTTATCTAAATTCTTTAATTCATTTCATGTCCGTACCGGGGCTTTGGCTAAGACACAAAAAACTAACGTGCATAACACGTCACAATACTGATGTATTATACAATAACTAAATTTACGTGTCAACACGATTTTTTCAATTTTTATACAATTTTTCTGCCTGAAGTGAAAAGTTTATTTCCACTTTTAGTATCTTGAAGTGGATTTTAGTCTTTCACTTATTTCCAAATATTTCATTCCACTATTCCTCATACTCAATTCCTATTAATGTTAAACCTCTTGCGGGAGCTTTTGGTCCTGCCATGTATCTGTCTTTTGAATCAAGTATTTCTTTTACATGTTCAGGCGGATAGACTGACAATCCTACCTTTAGCAGGGTTCCCACTATTATTCTAACCATGTTGTAAAGGAATCCATTTCCACTTATTTTTATACTTATAATATCATTTTCTTTTGACACATCCAAAGTGTAAACTGTTCTTACTGTGGTTTTTACCTGACTTCCTGCTGAACAAAAGCTTGCAAAATCATGTTCTCCTACAATGTATTCTGCTGCTTTTTTCATTTTATCCACGTCCAATGGTAGATATACAAAATGAGTGTACAATCTGTTTAACGGATCAGGAAATCTTCTATTTAAAATTTTGTATTCGTATGTTTTAGTGCTATTGCAATATCTTGGATGGAAATCCTGTGGCACTTTCTCGGACTTCTGAATTCTTATGTCATCAGGTAGTCTTTGGTTAAGTGCAAAAGAAATTTTCTCTGCCGGTATTTTTGTGTCGGTATCAAAAACTGCCACATTAGCAACCGCATGAACTCCTGAATCGGTTCTACTTGCTCCAATTACCGCAATATCCTCTTTTAAAAGAGAGGATAATTCTCTATTTATAATTTCTTCAACGGTTATTCCGTTTTTTTGAATTTGCCAACCACAATAGTTGGTTCCATCGTAGGAAATAATTAATCTGACTCTCTTCATTTTTCTATCTTTCTATTATCAACTATACAATTCTCATTGAATATACAAATCTTATTTATCAGCATACTTGCTATTCAACATCAAAGTTCTATATATCAATATACCTGCTATTCAATATAAAAGTTCTATATATCAATATACCTGCTATTTAACATCATAGTTCCATATACTAATTTATTTTCTGTACTTGATTTCCACATTATATATTTCAAACTCAAATCACATAAGTAACAACACATAAACTTGCTACAATTAACACGTAACTGCCATACGCCATGTAATCACGCTTAGCGTATTTTAATGGTTTCATCTTTGTTCTATCGCCACTGTGATAACATCTGGCTTCCATTGCTGTTGCCAGGTCAATGGCTCTTCTAATTGATGAAATAAACAAAGGTATAAGAATTGGAATAAGGCTTTTTGCCTTCTGCAGTATGTTTCCTGTGTCAAACTGTGCACCTCTTGCTTTTTGTGCCTTTGTTATTTTTTCTGTTTCTTCCATTAATGTTGGTATGAATCTTAATGCCAGTGACATAATCATTGCAATTTCATGTACCGGAAATCTTATAACTTTTAGAAAACCAAATGATTTTTCCAAGCCGTCAGCTAAGTCATTTGGTGTTGTTGTAAGTGTCATTACCGAAGTACAAATTACCAGATAAACCAGTCTTATTGCTATAAAACCGGCTTTTATCAAGCCTTCTTTTGTTACTGTTAATGCCCATATTGAAAATAATTCTTCTCCCGGTGTCATAAACACGTTCAATACGGCACTAAAAAGTAGAATAAAAAGAATTGCTCTTACTCCTTTTAATAATTTTCCAAAGGGTACTTTTGATGCCTTGATTATCGCTGCCATAAATACCGTAAATAATATATAGCCCGGAACACTGTCAAGTAAAAAAAGCATAACGATAAAAACCATTGTGCCAAATAATTTTACTCGTGGGTCTAATTTGTGTATTATTGAATTTTCCGGATAATATTGTCCTATTGTTATATTTGCCATTTCTTCTTCCTAAATTAATTGTAATATCCTTATATTTACTAACCTATAATTTGTAATATGCTTATACTTACTAACTTATAATTTCAAAAATCTAAAACTTATTATCATTTGCTTTAAGATTATTAACATCTTTATCTGACTGGCTATTCGCCTAATACATTCAAGTATACTACTTAATCTATCTGGTGGATTATTCTGTCATTTATTGCTTTATTTTCCAAGTGCCTTTAAAATATTTTCTTTAGCTTCTTCTACATTGATTATGTTTTCGTCCACATCCAGCCCGTTTTCTTTTAGCTGATGCATAATATAAGTTATCTGTGGAGCTGCCAAACCGATTTTTTCCAGTTCCTTATAATGTTTAAATACTTTTTTCGGTGTGTCATCAAACATTACGCTTCCGTTATTCATTACAATGATTCTTTCAGCGTAATTTGCCACGTCTTCCATGCTATGAGAAACGAGAACAACTGCCATGCCTTTTTTCTTATGAAGATTTTCGATGCAGTTAAGAATCTTATCTCGTCCTGCCGGATCAAGACCTGCTGTTGGCTCATCCAAAATCAAAATATCAGGCTCCATTGCCAAAACACCGGCAATAGCCACTCTTCTTTTCTGCCCGCCTGACAGCTCAAATGGCGATTTATCAAAAAGTTCTTCCTTGACACCTACAAGACTCAAAGCTTCTTTTGCCTTATTGATTGCCTCTTCTGTTGACAAGCCCTGGTTGTTTGGTCCGAAGCATACATCTTTAATTACTGATTCTTCAAACAACTGATGCTCAGGGTACTGAAATACCAGCCCTACTTTGCATCTTAGCTGTCTCAAATCAAAATCTTTGTCATATATATTTTTCCCGTCAAAGTAAACATTACCTTCAGTTGCTTTTTCCAAGCCATTAAAATGCTGTATTAATGTTGATTTGCCAGAACCGGTGTGCCCGATTATCGCAATAAATTCACCTTTTTCAATTTCTAAATTGATATTCTTTATTGCTGCTGTTTCTGAAGTTGTTCCTTTTTCATAAATATAACTTACATTTTCTAATTTTAAAGACATTCTATTTCTCACTTTGCTTTTTTTATTTCATTAACAAGTTCGTCTATGCTTAATATACCTTCATTTATATTTAAACCGCTTGTTCGTAACAAATGACCTAACTCTGTAACCTGTGGCACTTCCAAACCGATTTTTTTGATTTCATCTACTTTACTGAAAATCTCTCTTGGAGTTCCTTCCATAATTAACTTTCCGTCATCCATTACAAAAACTTTATCTGCTCCAATTACTTCGTTCATGTGGTGGGTAATTAAAATAATTGTTATATTCTTTTCCTTATTCAATGCATGAAGTGTTTCAATAACTTCTTTTCTGCCTACAGGGTCGAGCATGGCTGTGGGTTCATCTAAGACTATACACTGTGGTTCCATGGCAATTATTCCGGCAATTGCCACTCTCTGCTTCTGACCTCCTGAAAGTTTAAGGGGTGACTTGTGTCTGTACTTTGTCATACCTACAGCTCCCAACGCCTTCTCTACTCTTTTCCAAATTTCGGCTGTTGGTACTTTCAGGTTTTCAGGGCCAAATGCCACATCCTCTTCAACCATTGTTGCAACAATCTGGTTGTCCGGATTTTGAAACACCATTCCTGCGTTCTGTCTTATGTCCCAAAGAAGTTTTTGATCCTTTGTGTCCATACCATCTAAAAATACTGTTCCCTCAGTTGGAGCAAGTAGTGCATTAATATGTTTTGCCAAAGATGATTTTCCTGAACCGTTATGACCTAATACTGCAATAAACTGTCCTTTTTCCACATCTAAAGACACATTATCAACAGCTCTCAATTTTGTTCCTTCTTCTTCGTCAACGAAGTCATGTGTTAAGTTTTTTATCTTTAACATTTCCATAAAAGTGATCTGTTCCTTTCATATATAAGCAATGCTTTTTGATGGTCCGAACCTATTTTATTCTATTTATACATATTTTGCAACTTGGATAATTTAAAACTAATTTATTCACACTACTTTTCTTCTTTTTAACACTATTTCTTTTTCTTCTCCACAATTGTTAAAAAAATTTTATATTTTACAACTTCAATACCTTAAAAACATTTCACTTTTTTTCTTATTTGTGCTATCTTAATATTTGTTCTATTACACATTTTGGAGGATTATTATGAACGCGAAAATCAAAGATTTATTTTTGAAAATAAGAAGATACATATCTGTTCACAGATATACTTTATATTTAATTATTCCATTTCTTTTAATGGATATTTTTACAAGGGCGTTTGGTTATGCCATAGGGTATTTTCCAACCTTTTACCCTGCACCTAATATTTTTACTTTGGTTTGGATTTTCCTATTTATTGGAATCATAACCTGTCTTAAAGGAAAAGGTTGTAGCATTGCTTACTGGGTGCTTTTTATTTTGGCATACGTATTGTTTTTAACTAACACTGTTTACTACTCATTAACAGGTTTTTACTTTAGTTTCAATCTGATGCTTATGGCAAGTGAAGGTAGCTCTTATATTGTTGATACAATTATTCACGCAAATCCTATAATTTATGCTGTGGCAGTTATTATTCTTATAATAGCAATAATTGTTTTCAGAAAGTTTTCTCCAAAGAGAGATTTCAGACCTAAAAGACTGCTTGTTATTTTTGTTATTTTTATTGTTTTGCATTTAGCTGCACCTTTAGGTTTAGGTTTTGCTAACAGCCATTTAAAATGGAGCAGTTTTAAAAATCCTAGAAATGTTTACAACAGCTACAGTGACAGCAATAAAAGTATGAGAGTTTCAGGTTTGTACGAATATTCTTTTAGGAACTTTTATATTACTTTCGTTAAGCCTAAAGAAAAAATTAATTCTAAGGACAAAGCATTTTTGGACAGCATTTACAAGGCAACAGATACAAAAACAAGTGATGAATATACAGGTATGTTCAAAGGAAAAAATATTATTTTCCTACAGTTAGAGGGTATGGACACATGGCTTTTAACTAAAAAAACAACGCCTAACTTATATAATTTAAAGAAGAATTCTATTGATTTTAAAAAGCATTATTCAATATATACCGGTGGTGGTTCAACTTTTAACTCAGAATTTGCAGTTAATACCGGGTTCACAACTCCTGCTTCTTATACTGAAAATGTTTATACGCTAAATACGAACACAAATAACCACACAATGGCTAAGTTGTTCAAAAATGAAGGCTACACTGTAAATGCTTTTCATATGAACACTTCAGGTTTTTACTCAAGAGGTATTAATTACAAGAGTTGGGGCTATGACAACTATTTTGGTTTAAAAGATATTGGTCACTACAGCGACTTGGATTACGAACTTGACCGACACCTTATTTTAAATAAAACTTTTTACAATCAGATGTTTAAGCAAAAGGGGAAATTTGTTGATTATATTATTTCCTATACTCCTCATACTCCTTTTACAACAAGTAAGGAAGTTGGAAAACTTGTTGCCGAAAACAAGTATGGCAAGGGCAATGTTCCTGATTTAAGTGAGGAAGAAACTGCAAAACTTATGGTTGGCGAAACCGATTATATGGTAGGTCTTCTTATTCAGGCGCTAAAGGACAACGGTTTGTATGATAACACAGTTATAGTTGCATATGCAGACCATTACCTTTACACAATTAATGACAAAACTGTTTTAGACAAATATAAAAATACACAAGGTAACTTAATTAACAACACTCCATTCTTTATTTGGAGCAGCGACATTAAATCCCAGTCGGTTAATAAAGTTACAATGCAGATGAACATCCTGCCTACTGTCCTTAATTTGTTTGGAATTGACTATAATAGCAATTATTATTTGGGAACTAATGCATTGTCACCTAAATACAAAGGACTTGCTTATTTCAGTGATTATTCCTGGTATGACGGTAATGTGTATGTAGAAAACGGCGAAGTTGTTAATAGGAAGAAAATTCCTCAAAAGAAACTTGAAGAAACAAGCGACAAGGTAAACAAATTATTTAGAAAAAATGACTTAACACTGAAATATGATTACTTCAAAACACTTGGAAAATAATTTCCTATAAGAATATATAATAAAAAACAGTTGCGACATTTACGTATCAAGTACGTGCCTGTCGCAACTATTTTTTTATGCACCTTCTTCAATATCCTCAATTGTAACTTTACTGTTATGAGGTATCGGCTTCCATTCAACTTTCTTAAACAAGGCTACATACTGAGTATATCGTTGGATAATATCAAATGTAGGCCATGTGAAACAATAAAGAATTTTACGCCATATACTGAATTTTGGTATCCTCTTGTATTCTATTATAAAAATGTACACTGCAATCCAAATATTAATGAAATATTTGCATATTCTATAGAAAATTCTTGCCCATATAACAAGTAACAGGCTTAGTCCATAGGATTTCCAACCTGGAGCCAATGTAATGCTTATATTTCCAAAAATGTGTTTACACAAAGTTGCTATATAACTGTCTCCATTGAAAACCCAGAAAGTTGCTCCGATTTTCCATACAATAAATGGATAAAGAATAAGTTTGGTCAATATCCATTTTGCTATGTATACAATGTTTTTTGGCACTAACTGTGCAAATGTATCAAAGGACATGAATCTATGTCTTATTGTTCTCCATAAATAGTCATACCAGGCATCATCTTCTTTATGCTCTGTATGCTTATCAACAAAGATGTTTTTAAACAATCCCCAGCCACTTTCTGCAAACGCCTGTAGATGCCCCTTAGACCATCTTAAACGCTGACGAAGTGCTACTTTCAAGCTTGTTGGCTGCTCATCATAGAATATCGCGTCGTTATTATATGATATTTCATAGCCCTCAACTACACAATCTGCAGTTAAAGATCTATCTTCAGTTAAAGATGTATATTTCCAACCATCTTTTACTATTTCATTTGAAAACAAAAATCCTGTTCCCTGAATATTTGTTGCCAAATGTAAAAATGAACGTGCCCTATGTCTCCATCTGATTGAACGTAACCAATGAATTGCATAAGTTGAAGCTATCCAGCTTTCTGTCCAGTTTTTTGTACTTCTATATGAAGTAATGATTTTTTCTCCTGCATCGAAAGAATCATTCATTCTGGAAATATAATCTTTTTTCAGAAGGTTATCAGAGTCAAAAATAAAATATCCTTCAAAAGATTGTATGCCATAATCCTTTTCAATCTGCTCAAATCCATATTTTAACGCAAAACCTTTTGTTCTCTCATCAGGATTAAAATGTTCGTAGCAAATTGCACCATTTTCTCTTGCCACCTTTGCAGTATTGTCTGTACAATTATCGGCTATAACAAATATTGTAACCAGCTCGCTGGGATAATCCTGCTTCTTAATACTGTTAATCAGGTTCTTAATTACAGGCTCTTCATTTCTAGCCGGTATTACAACTGCATACTTGTGATTTTTCTTAGCCGGCTGGAACTTTCTTGTTACCAACAGACTTATTATCATATAAGGTTTCTCATGTATAACTAAAATACTCATAAAAATAGTTATTATCCCACATATAGCCAATGTTGGTGAGTAAATGCTACACATAAAATTTGCTATTTTGTTTATTACTATTATTGTATTTATTTCCATGTATTTTCCTTTCTTAAGTGCAAACTTATTATATTATACTAACAAGTCTAACAAAATACTAGAGGAAAATTATTCTCTCCTTATTTGCTATTGATTTATATATATTGAAATATATTATTTTATTTTCCTAATTTTATAATAAAAAAACAAATCTCGTTCTACCTTTTATTACTAAGTAAATGTATTTTTAATTTTGGTGTGTCTTTGTAATTTTGCAGACAATAAATTTTAGTTTTATTGTCTTAATTCAATTAAATTACAAAACAAAAAAAGAAGTATAGACGCATACAGCACTTATACTTCTCTTTTTATAATATTAAATCGCTTCGCTCAAAGCTTCGCAACTAGATTAATTCAAGTAATACTTCCATAGCTGCATCACCTTTACGCTGGCCAATCTTTACGATTCTTGTGTAACCACCGTTACGATCTGCATACTTAGGAGCAATTTCGTCAAATAACTTATTTGTTAAGTCTACCTTCTTAGCATCTTTCTTCTTTCCAGTTTCATTATTTGTTACTGTGTAAAGAACTTTATTCATCTGACGTCTTGCATGAAGTCTTGAAGGCTGATCTTTCTTAATAGTTTTCTTTACTTCATCGAAAACTGTTACTTTCTTGCCATCAACAACTTCTTTGACTCTCTTACCATCTTTATCTAAACGAGCAACCTTTGCTGTTACTTCAACTTCATCAAAGTTATCTTTTTCCTTAACTGCTAATGCAATAAGACCTTCTGCAACTTTTCTGATTTCCTTAGCTCTTGTTTCAGTAGTAACAATCTTGCCGTTATTTAAAAGACTAGTAACCTGACCTCTAATTAAAGCTTTTCTCTGACTTGAAGTTCTTCCAAGTTTTCTATAACCTGCCATTTTCTTACCTCCATAATGCTAACAAACTCTAGTTTATTAGTTTTCGTCGCTTGGTTTCAATCCAAGGCCGAGTTCTTTTAACTTAGCAAGTACTTCTTCTAATGACTTACGACCAAGGTTTCTAACCTTCATCATATCATCTGAAGTCTTATTTACTAATTCCTCAACTGTATTGATACCTGCTCTCTTCAAACAATTGTATGAACGAACTGATAACTCTAATTCATCAATGTTCATTTCTAACACTTTATCAATTTCATCATCAACTGGTTCAGCGATAACTTCAATGTCCTTTGTAGTTTCTGAAAGGTCAATGAATAATTTTAAGTGTTCACAAAGAACTTTTGATGCTAAACTTACAGCTTCATCAGTATCTAATGTACCATTTGTATATACATCTAATGTAAGCTTATCAAAATCAGTAACCTGACCTACACGAGTATTTTCAACAGCCATATTAACTCTTTCTACTGGTGTGTAGATTGAATCTACAGCAATAACTCCAATAGGTAAGTTATCGTTTTTATTCTTATCTGAACTTACATAACCTCTTCCCTTAGTAATGATTAACTCCATACTAAGTTTGCTATCAGCACCACCGTTAAGTGTTGCAATAACCAAATCAGGGTTTAAAATTTCAATATCAGAATCTACCTGGATATCGGCAGCTGTAACTACCTGGTCGCCAGTAACATCAATATGAGCAATTTTAGGTTCATCTGTTGCACTGGTATTCTTAATTTCTAACTGCTTTATGTTTAAAACTATTTCTGTAACATCTTCCTTAACTCCTGGAATTGTACTAAATTCATGAAGAACTCCGTCAATCTTAATCTGACTTACAGCAGATCCAGGTAAAGATGAAAGCATAATTCTTCTTAAAGCATTTCCAAGTGTTGTACCATAACCTCTTTCAAGTGGTTCTACTACAAACTTACCGTATCTTCCATCATCTGATTTTTCTACTAAAATATTTGGTTTCTCAAAATCGAACACTAATAGCCCCTCCTTTTTTGGGAATTGCTTAAACTTATTGGGAACAATAATATAAATAAATATATATTATTTAGAATATAATTCGACAATAAGCATTTCATCTACAGGTACATCAATTTCTTCTCTCTTAGGAAGTTCTTTGATTTCACCCTTAAGATTATCCTGGTCTACTTCAACCCATGCTGGGACTGTTCTTCCACCAGTAACTTCGATAATGTCCTTGTATCTCTGTGAACCTTTGCAGTCCTCTTTGATTTCAATTACATCACCAGCCTTGATAAGGTATGAAGGAATGTTTACCTGCTTACCGTTTACCAAAACATGTTTATGATCTACAATCTGTCTAGCTTCTTTTCTTGTTCTAGCGAATCCCATACGGAATACTACGTTATCTAATCTGG
>OGUC01000401.1_pt1 | contig 27067 bp, 6 predicted proteins | sample 1573701 | NCBI WGS metagenome assembly OGUC01 (sample SAMEA2582017, study PRJEB24529) | metagenome | biome: Human gut stool | place: China | collected 2011
TAGAGCATATTATTATTTCCACAGTTAATAAAAATAATGACCATTTTCTTTTTTTTGTTAATCTGTATGCAATTCTTAATGTATTCATAATCACTCCACTATATTATATATAATCTCCGACTTAGTTGCCTTTTTTGCCAGAATATATGAAAAGCCTACCAAAAGAATAATTACCCCCCCTGATATAATTATGTATGGCAAATAATTTTGTTGATATACTATCTCATATTTCCTTATTGTCATCTTTAAAATGGCAAACAATATATTTCCCACTAAAACTCCACTGAACATAAGAATTACCGTTTGAGTTAACGCAATATGGATTATGTCTTTTTTTGTCGCTCCACATATTGCATAGATTTTGAACTTTCTATTAAATGTACTTAACCATGCATAAGTCATACATAATACATTTATTATAACCGCTGCAAAAATCAATAAAATTTGAACAAAAGCTCCCATGAAATCTTCTGATAAAAATGGTGTACTTCTTTTCATATTATATTTTTTTACTATGGTATTTTGCGCAAGTGTCTTTTCTATTTTTGAGGAGTTTTTTCTATTATTATACTTTATCATAATATAGTCAGTAGGATAATTGTTAATATAATAATAAACAGGCAAAATGTAATTATCATATTGGGAATATGGAATTATCCCACCAATTCTTATTTTTTTTCCACCTACTTTAATGTTTTTACCTACTGGTTTTTCGTATCCTTCAATATTATCAACTTGATATTCAGCCATTAATAAATATGGTCTATTGTCATTAATACTATAACATTGTCCTACCAGCATATGCTCTTTCCATGTTTTATTGTATTCACCTATAAGCTTACCTTCTGATAACTTACCATTTGACACACACATATCTGATATATCCTTTTCTTTTAAAGACAACTCCTCAATCACTCTAATGATATCCGAACTCTGTGTTGATTTCTGTAAATAAATTTCCACCTGGTTTTCAGTTTGCGATTGGTAATAATCGTATAAAAAATATCCTGAATAAAATAATATTCCTAAAACCGCTAAAGTTATACTTGTCAATATTATTAACATCATTATACTTTTATTTTTTAACATCAACCTTATGTTATTAATAGCTAAATATACTTTTTTCACTTTATTTCCTACTTCTTCCAAAATGTATTTTTTGTTGATACCCACTTATTGTTTGTATCATATGTTTTTGCCTTATGAGTCCAATACTTTAACATAATATATTAATTTGCGAACCTAATTTTGAACAAACTATATATGGGTCTTGTTCTCTCTTTATTGCTTTTATTAAATCTTCTTTTGAATTATATTTGTGGAATACTATATTTTTATTTAGATTTGACTTTAGAAATGTATTCTTGATTTGTCTTACATAATCTTCATCATGATTGTATTTTGCTATGTTTATCATATGTTCCCCCTTTAATTTTGTTTCATTTTTCAAAACTTCCATAATTCTATCACAATTTACAAATTGTGTAAACATTAGGACTACAAAACCTCTCTCATTTATAGAACAACAAGGAATGTCCTTTAGAACATCCCTTGCCATTTAATAACTATTTTTTCTTCACTGCTACTACAATCAGTCTGCCATCTTCATCCGAACCGTAGCATGTAGACAATGTTAATAACTGCTGACCAAACTTAGGTTTTACTCCTGTTGTATAAATTGCTTTTTCCATAATTCCTGTAATATTTTTCTTGAAATTTTTGCTATTTGGTGAATCAATGAAGTTGTACCATTCATCATCCTGTTTTAAAGCAACAACAGCAAAAATCTTATAAAAATTATCTCCGTTTTTTGTTTGGAATTCTACCTCCGGATGTTTTTTATAATATGATTTATCTACATACTGTTTTAGGGAAGCAAACAGTTGACCGTTTCTCATATTGTGACCGTATAGAATGCAGTTGCTACTGTTTATTGTACAGCGGGCGTCCAAAAATGGTGTGCCTGAAGTGCTATACTGACCATTGAAATTTTTGTACAGATATTTCTTTGGATCATTAGGTGTATGCATTACCGGATAATCTATGGCTGTTTTCTTTATGCATACCCAGCCAATGCACTCCTTATTTTTCTTAAATAAGGCATCTAAATCTCTTCCTGATTTACTATCATTAGATATTTCTTTTGACAGTTCTTTGAATCGCTGTTGTGCCACTTTATGACTGAAAATTTGGCGACCAATAATAAATCCTGCCAGTAAAATAATTAATAACAATATAATTGCAATAATAATTTTAACTGCTTTAGATTTCTTCTTTTTCATCTTTTCCTCTCTATACTTTCTTATATATTTTGTACAAAATATCCTTTATTTTAGGCATTTGTTCAATTTCTCCTACTTTTTTAATAGCAGGAACCGTCAGGCACTACCGCCTGACAATCCCTGCCATTCTACAATTTACTTGTTATTCTTTTCCTAATTGTTCCATTCCACAACTGAATTTTTATTCTGTTGTTCATTGTGTTGACCTACTCCACAATTTCTTTGTTGTCTCTTCCTGCAAGGAATGCAACCCATGTAGTGTCTTTGCTTATTGGCACTATGTTGTTTTCAGTTGCAAAAAACTTTTCGAAACAATCATAGAAATCTTCAGCGTCCATACCATTATTTTCCTTGAAAAATTTCTGAGCATCGGTGTCGCCCATCATATCCTGATATGCACCATAGGCAACAGTTATGTCATCGTTAAAACCTTTTGGAACTTCTTCTGTTCCGTAATCTTTTTCAGTGGTTTTAACCCCTTCTTCTTTCAACTTTTTAGCCAAAGCCTTGTAAATGTTTTTGGCTATTGCTGAGTAGTCATGACCAATTGTTAAACTCTTTGTTTTGTCAAAGTTTCCGCTATCCAGATATGAATAGTAATTTGGTTTAACGTAGGCATTTGTCATTCCGTCTGAATAAATCCCCTCTGCACTTGTTTTCTTGAAAAATTCTTCACCTTCTACTAATTTTCCAATGGCGTTTTTTGTGTCCTTATTCTTAATGTTAAGCTTTAAGAACCAACCTGTTTCTTTGCCATACTCATAAATATCATAGGCTTTGTTCTTTTTTATTGCATCTCCATGCTCATCTTTATTAAATAAGAACATGTCATAATCCTGTGATTTAATGAGCCTTGTTTTGTCGCTAAAATCAGCAGTTTTTATTGTGACTGTTTTGTATGAACAATTACCATTTTTACCAGGCTTTAATGTAATATTATCATACGCCTTAACCGAATCAATAACATACTTTCCTGTACCTAACGGATAATCGTTTTCCTTTAGTGACTGATAAATAATAGGAATATTAAATATTGTAATATTTCTGCTGTCAACAGTGTTAAAAGTAAATACTAATGTTTCATCATCTGTAACTTTCACACTTGAAATTCTTGTAAGCAAATCTTTGTAAGAATTGTCCTGTGATCTAAACCACCTGTATGACTGTGCCACATTAGAAGCTTTTACTTTTTCGCCGTCACTGTAAGTTTTATCTGTATTTAATTTCACTACGGCTTCCCTGCCTTCTTTGTTGAAGGTAATAGATTTTGCATTGCAGTAAGTAATTTTGTAATTACCGTCAATATTTATTAATGGTTCGTAAACAAGTTTTTTTAGAACTGCTGCTGCCTCATCATCATGACTGTATGGATGATTGTCAGCTATGGAAGTTGAAACCCCAATGGAATATGTATCTTCTCTATCCTGTTTTAAATTAACCTTAGATGAATCACCTTTGAATACAACGTGTGATCTCTGCCCTTTCCCGGCAAAAAACGCTATGATTAACCCTATTACAACAGCAATAAAAAATACAACTATCAGGGCTATAATTTTCTTTTTTTTATCCATTTTAAAATTTTTCATGTTCTTAATAAAGAATAAGGGGAAAAATCCCCTTATTCTACTTCCTTTCTTCTCTTTTTACCGAATATCAATAATATTGCACCTGCAAGCATTGCTAATACCATTGGTACTAATGCCCACCAATATTTCATGTCTAAGCCGGTCTGAATCTTATCAGATTTCTCTACTGCGGTGAATCCAAGATAAGCGTTCTTATGATTGTAACCATCAAGCTCATATTTAAGCTTGTAGTAGCTCTTAGCCTTTCTTGGAATTGCCAATGTAATTGTTGGAGTAATACCTGTTGTTACCTTGTCCTTAGCCCCCTTAGAAGTGTCAGGAGCAAGAATATTAACCTGCTTTCTTCCAAATATTACAAAATCATAATCCTTAGTAAATGAACGTTCATCCGGTTTTTCCATTGTCAAACGATATTCATAAGGTTCATTATTTTCATCAAGAACCGGAAGATTTTCAAATTTGAAGAATCCTCTCTTATCTGTAACAGCTTTTCCACCTGGATACTTAACAAACTTGTCATCAGATTTCTTCTTGTATAATAAGTAAACATTTTTACTTTCAAATTTCTGTTCACCCTTATCAATAATACCATCTGCATTAGCATCTTCAAATACAATACCTGCAATACTTCCTACTCCGTAAGGAATAATACCTGCATCAAGTGATTCTACTGAGAATCCGTATGAAATATTATAGCCGTCTACGTTGTAATCAGCCGGTGTTGTGTTATCAGCTTTATCTGCTAAAATCATCAATGCCTGTTCTGTTTCCAGATAGCCTGTCTTTTCGTTCAAGTCACTCTTGTTTCCTTCAGCTTCAACATGGAATTTTGTAACTCCATACTGACTTGGAATTTCTGAAACCTTAACACGATATCCGTATACTACATGTTTTTCATCAACATTTCCGTATAACTCAAGGTTATCGAACTTGTATTTTCCATCCTTGCCAGTCTTCATTGTTACAGGCTCTTCTTCGTCTATCTTAACCCATTTTCCATTGTTAAGATATAACTTTTCAAGTGTAACAGTAACGCCCTTAGCGTATTTCTTTTCATTACTAATTCCATCTCTGTCTTTGTCAACCCATACAAAACCTGAAATTGAGTAAACACGTTTTGCTACGAATCCACCGTTATACTGTTCGCGGTCAATTCCCTTAACAACATCATAACATTCGATTATGTATGGTGTGTTAGGATTTTCATCATTGTCAGCTTTCTGTGCTAAAACAATACAACCCTTGAATAATTCTTCTCTGCCATCTTCTTTCTTAGTAATTTCGAAAGTATCGCTTCTAAGTGAACTATCCTTATCACCATTGTTCATCTCGTACTTAGTTGTCTGTCTGTCAGATTTGTCAATTACATATACTTTATATCCATACATGTAGTTTGTTCCATCTTCATTAACAAATGTATCAAGATTATCGAACTTATAGTTACCGTCTTTATCAGTCTTTGTCTTAGCAAAGAATTCAACATCTTCTGTTGTTCCTGTTCCTAACTGACCTGTTGTATTTTCTGGAGCAAGCATCCATTGGCCGTCCTTGTATACAAAACGCTTTAATCCGATTTCTACATTTTCTAACATCTTATCACCATCGTTTATTAAACCATCGTAATTTACGTCATCGAATATAGAACCTGAAATAGCTGCTTTCTTAATTTCAGTGTAGCCACCATTGTGCTTCTTACTATGTTCTGCAAGAATTACGTTGTAACCTTCAACCTTGTAAAGATCATCAATTCCCTTAACATTAGTATCTTCTGTAATCTTGCTTGCGATTACAGTCTTTCCATCAAGCATTTCATCGATTGATGTATCAGCCTTAATAATGTGACCACTTGTAAGCAAGTAACTGTCATCACCGTATCTTGTTACGGCATATCCGTCTGGATCTTTAATTACCCATACTTCATAACCGTATAACTTATTAGATCCTTCTTCTTTCTTGTGTGTGTTCAAATTACTGAACAGGTATCCACCGTTGGCATCTGTTGTTGTGGTGCTTATGAAGTCTTCCTCATGAGTTGGTACCCACTGACCGTCTTCATATACAAACTGTTTAAGTCCAACTTCAAATCCTTCAAAGAACTTGTCGTCTTCGTCAATCTTGCCATCGTAATTTACATCTTCAAAGATTGTACCGCTTATTGAACCTCTCTGTTCTTGAACATAGCCTGCGTTGTAATTCTTATCATGTTCTGCCTTGATTACGTTGTAACCTTCAGCCATGTAAATATCATCAACGCCCTTCTTATCTTCGGCAGTTGTTGCCTTGTGAGCAACTATTGTCTTTCCATCAAGCATTTCATTTAAGCTTGAATCTGCCTTTAATATCTGTCCACTTACAAGTAAGTAACTGTCATCACCATATCTTGTTACGGCGTAGCCGTCTGGATCTTTTATTACCCAAACTTCATAACCGTATAACTTATTAGTTCCGTTATCCTTCTTATGAGTATCAAGATTATCGAATGTATAATTTCCATTCTTATCTGTTGTAGCTTTTGCTATGAAATCACCTTCATTTGTCGGATTCCACTTGCCATCCTCATATACAAACTGTTTAAGTCCAACTTCAAATCCTTCAAAGACCTTGTCGTTTTCATCAATCTTACCATCGTAATTTACATCATCGAATACTGTACCGCTTATTGAGCCTTTTTCTTCTTTGATGTAGCCGGCATTATAATTGCTTGCAACCTCTGCCATAATTACATAGTAGTCATTTACATTATAAGTATTATCAATACCTGTCATGTCATCCTGGTCTGTAATCTTATGAGCTACAACTGTCTTACCGTCAATTATTTCCGGTGTATCTGTGTCATTCTTAAGGATGTGATCGTTAACGAGTAAGAAGCTATCCTTACCATATTTTGTCTTAGCATAACCACTTGGATCTTTAGTTACCCAAACTTCATAGCCGTATAACTTGTTCTCACCATTTTCGTTTACATAAGTATCAAGATTATCGAATACATAATGACCATCCTTATCTGTTGTTGTCTTAGCAACATACTGACCTTCATTATCTTCTTTCCATTTTCCGTTTTCGTAAATAAAACGTTTTAGACCAATCTCAACACCTTCGAATAATTTTTCATCACTATCAAGTTCACCGTCGTAATCCTCATCATCAAATGCGGTTCCTTCGATTATCCCTTTTCGCAATTCTGTATATCCTGCATTGTAATCTTTAAGGTGTGACTCACGTACAACGTCATATCCTTCTACTACATACAAGTCATCTAAACCACCAAGAGTTTCTGAACTTGCTTTTCTTGCAACAACTAACTTGCCATTAAACATTTCATCTAATGAAGTGTTCTTCTTAATAACCTGACTGTTAAGTAATACTGCACTGTCATCAGTTCCATTATTCCTCTGATATCTTGTTATACCGTAACCTGCCGGTTTGTTAACAACCCAAACTTCATATCCGTAAATATGTTTGTCTCCGTTGTCTTCAACAAAAGTATCAAGTCCGTTAAACTTATAATTTCCATCTGCATCTGTTACTGTTGTTGCGTAGTAATCATCGTCTCCCTGAGATAATTTCCACTGTCCATTTTCATAAACATATCTCTTTAAGCCAATAGTAATATTTTCGAATTTACCATCATTCTTATCAATGATACCATCTACATTCTTATCATCGAATACACAACCTTCAATGCTACCCTTTGCGTACTTAACAAATCCAAGATTGTAGCCCTTACGTGGAATGCTGATTGTACAATCATAATTTTCCACAATATGAGAACATTCAGAATCAATGTCTGTAATCTTCTTAGCAATCATTGTGTTTCCGTCCATTAATTCACCAAGTTCAAGGTTTGGATTCTTATCACCCTTAATAACCTGCATGCTATTAGCAATTAATGCACTGTCGTCTTTATCGTTATTTGCCTGATAATATGTTGCAGCCAATGTCTGCCCTTCATCGTTTACAGGCATTTCTAATAACCATACTGTGTATCCATAAAGAATTGGATCATCTGTTGTATCTTCATGTGATGGCAATTCTTTAAATGCATAATAGCCATCTGCATCTGTTACTGTTGTAGCGTAATATGTGTCTCCGTTTTCGTTTGGTGCTTCAACCCACTTCTTAGTTGCAACATCATACTTATAACGTTTAACGCCAATCTTTACACCACTTAGTAACTTATCCTGTTTTGTCACGTCAGTTTCATCTGTATCGTACTTACCATTGTTATTGTTATCCTCAAATGCAATACCATCAATATATGAATGGTCCTTGTCATGAGCAACAAGTCCCATATTGTACTGCGTTAAATCTCTTCCAAGTGCAATATCATAATCACCGATTATTGTTGCACTAGCAGGTTCTGTTGATGGTTTTGCTGCTATAACATAGCCATCCATTTCTTCTTTGTCAGTTCCTGCGTATGGGCTGCTTGCAATAGTCTTGGTTATATCATATTTTCCACCATTCTCTTTGATTAACGCATTACTATTCTTAACGACTCCGTTAGCCTTATGTTTAGTAACATGATACTCATCAGGAATAATATCCACCTGGAGTTTGTATCCAGCAAGGTAATTCTTATTATTAATTGTTACCTGTGTTGGAACTTCGATTTCATATTTTCCGTCTATGCTTGTAGCATCAACTATGTCTGTATATGTAACAGCATTGCCGTTTACGAGATACTGTTTCCACTGACCGTTATCATAGTAGTATGTTGTTGCTGTAACAACCATCTGTTTGTTACCAAGAGCATCCTTAATTTTCTGTGTAAATTCGTCTGCCTTTCCATCATCACTACTATTAATAATTCCATCATAGTTGTAATCTTCAAATACATTACCTGTAATTGTTGATTCCTCGAAAGCATGATATCCTGCATCGAGTTTTTCATAATCCTTAGATGTTACAAGATCATAATATTTATCCTTATAGTCTGTAACATGTGCTAATTCATTTACTTTCTTTGCAGCACTGCTTCCATTAACTGTTCCCTGACCGCTAACATTACCACAACTGTCTGCAACGATAATATAGTCATCGTCCTTTGTAAGTTCCTTATTCTTAAGATCACTACCACGCTGTGTGTCAGGATCATATGTTCCATACAATGTAGGTCCATAGGTTGTATTGTCAGGATCTTCTGCCATATAAACCTTGTATCCTGCAAGATAATACTTGCCGTCTTTATAAACAAATGTATCAAGATTATCTAAGTTATATTCTCCATTACTATCTGTTACTGATACAGGGCTTGTATATGTAGTATCTTCAACCCAGTTTTCAGTTCCACTTGAAACACTGTCAAGATAGAAACGTTTGATAGTAACTTTCTGTCCAACCATACCTAGTTCATTACTATCCATAATTCCATCATAGTTGTCATCCAGCCAAACCTTACCTGATACTGAGCCTTTTTCAAATCTAACCAATCCGGCATCACTTCCATCATGGTCTGTTACCTTGTTTACATCAAAGTAACCAAGGTCATTGTGAATTAAATATTCGCTCTGGTTATTAAGAGATGCGTCTCCGTATTCACTCTTAACATCCTTATCCGGTATCTTCTTAGCAGTAATAATGAATTCATCATTTTCATTAAGCATTAATTCATCATCTGAATTCTTCCACAAATCACTATCTTCATCTGCTACTGCATTTCTGTATTTTGTTATGCCATAATGTAAGTCATCAATATTTGTATTAACTCTTACCTTATAACCAACTATACATTCTGTTCCGTCTGCCATTGTTGCTGTAGACTTCACATCAGTAAACTTGTATGCACCATCTGCATCTGTATTAGTTGTAGTTGTGTATTCACTAAACTTGCCTGCATCCTTTAAGTCTGCATCCTGAAGTTTCTGCCACTTATTGTTGTAGTATACATATGGAACAAGCTGTAATTCAATATTTTCAATTCCAGGCTCGTCAACTTCGTTGCCGTCGTCATCTGTATACTTATCCTGCTTACCGTTATAATTCTTATCTTCCCAAACAACACCGTCGATTTCAGCATCATCTTTTGTTGTTAAGCCTGCATCGTACTCTGTAATAATAAGTGCATCTGAAATATCATAATCTTTTCCATCTGCTGTAAATTTATAATCATCTAAAGTGCTGTCTGTAGCTTCACCTGCCGGTACAACGATATCATCTGTAAGATATCTGTAGTTGCCTCCTGTAAGTGGTAAATCACTGTCAGATAATCCGTTGTTCATATAGAACTTAGTTGGGATGTATTTCTTACCTAATGTGTCAGAAACCTTATCAACACTACTCATATCTAACTTAACCTTGTATCCACATAAGTATCTGTTATCACCAATCTTATATGAAGTATCAACAATAAATGTATATGATGAGCCCTGACTTTCGACTACATCATCGTCATCATCATTTATTCGAATCCACTTACCATTGTCGTAATAGTATTTCTCAAGTACCAACTTAATTCCGTCAATACCCGGTTCTGAAACAAGTAATCCATTTTCATCAATGTACTCATTTCTAATACCATCGTAGTTCTGGTCTTCAAATATGTATTTACCAATAGCACCAACACCTGCCGGTACATAACCGAATCCTAATCTATCATATGAACCATATCTACCATCTACACAATTTCCCATATCGTAGTCATCTGACTTTGGAAGAACTGAGAATATGTTAGTTGTATTCTTATTAAGATTCTTGTTGTATAGTAAATCGTTATCCTTCTCATATTGAAGAGCCTTGGTACTTAATGTTACCGGTGATGGTTTGAGTATGTCATCAATCTTACCTGTGTCAGCAATAGCTATGTAGCTTCTGTATGGATATAACGTTGTACTGAAATATCCATTACTGTCTGTACAAATAGTTGTCTTATTCTTAGTGCTTATCTCGTTACCATTCTTATCATATGCCGGTACCATTGTACCATCGGTCTTAACTTCATAAATATAAATATCTACATTTTTAAGTCTCTTTTCTGCATCATCCATCTTACCATCAATGCTGTCTGTAATTGTCTTTCCAGCAGCATCATACTGAATATCCATCCATGAATATCCACCGTATTCAAATGATGGAGCAACACCTAAATCATAAGATGTCATCTTTTCATCATAATCCTGATAAGTTGACTCATCTGTACCAATAGCATCAATTTGAATTGCATCTTTTGTCTGGATAGTTAATGATTCAACCTTTGCACTATCACTTGGTTCATCACCTTTGCCTGTTACTCCTAAATCTGGAAGGGTATCATTTGCCTCTCCTGGACGGTATACGTCAACAGATGTACCTGTAACACCTATACTTCTAGTTGTAAGAGCATATTGATTGTATTTACTATCCTTAGGGAATGTGTAACGTAATTTATATTTTCCCGGTTTAATATTTGAAATAATGAAATATCCATCATTACCATAAACATCTTTTTCTGTTGTATACGACATTGGTCCGTATGTTGTATAAATTGATGAACCCATAGTATCTGTTTTAATCTTACCTGTGCTTTCGTCAATTACACAATACTTGCCGTCTTTTTCTACAACAGCTTCACCTAAACGGTTTACTGGATATCCATTTTCTGTAAGAAGTTCAACTTTAACTCCGTTAATACCCGGATCATCAATTTCACCGTCATAATCTAAGTCTTTTGTCTTCTTCTCAAGTAACCATCTACCCTTACCGTCACGCTGGTAATAATCTGCTTCGTCTGTAAACTTAGCATTATAGCTTTCATCTAACCAAACATAATGTCCGATATAACCTCTGTCAGATGGAGCTGTTAAGCAAACACCTGCATTTGGTGATTCTGTAACCTTGTCATCTCCTGACTGAGCTGTGAAACTATTCCAACTATCTGAATCTGCTGTATCCTGTAAGATTGTTTCTGATTCTTCAGAAATACAATTCTTGCTTAATGGAAGGTTAAGTGGTGCCTTCAAGTCATATGATACAGACAACTTAGCCTTTGTACTTAAATAGTAATCATCTGTAGGCTCTACATAAATTGCCTGTGCATGTTTTTGAAGTTCCTCAAACTTCTCAGGATCAGATGTCTTTAACTTAAGTAAATCTGATAACCTTACAAAATACCTCTTCTTTTCATTAATAGCAGAAGTTGTTTTACCTCTGATTGATTTATAGAAATTAACTGATGATGTTTGTTCCAAAGTTGGTAAATCTGATATATCAGTCTTTTCTATAGTATTTCCATTGTACTTAAATGGTCCTATCCAAACATTTACATTGTTTCCATCTGTCATTGTACTTGACGAGCCATTTGCAACTGCTTCAATCTTAATTGATTCAAGATTTAACCAACCACGCCAGTCAGTTCCTCTTGATGTAGAGAAGCCTGTAGGTGCATACAATTGCGTATCGCCTACAAATGGAAGTACATCATATATAATCGGTTGCCTATACCCCTTCTTACCTAATACCGGTTCTGGGTTATAGATAGATGATGTAAAGCTGTACTTCGTACCTTCAGGAACAAGTGCCGGGCTTTTAGGTCAGGATCCGATTGAAGAAATTGAATAACCATATTCAGAGAAAGCTCTCTTGTTTCGGTTAAATGCCTGTGTACCTGCGAAACCTACGTTATTTACAGATACAGTAATTGTATTTTCAATATTGCTTTTACCATTATCGTTAACATCACGAGTGTCAATTTCATATGCATAATTCTTAACGTTCTGTGATACAGGAATTGATGGTTCAAATGCACCTGACTTAAATCCGTAACCTTTTGAGCTTAATAACTCTGACTCAACCATTGTATTTTCATCAGTAGCTATAGGTAACATATAGTCAATTACCATTCTCTGACCCGGTTCAAGCTGTCCATCTGCTGTCCATCTTATAAATCTTCTCTGTCTCTCATACTTAATTCCGGCAATCTTTTCATACATATTCATTGATACTGAAGATATCTTACATTTGTCTTTGCTAACAACATTGCCGTCTTTATCTTCAACATGCCATGACCAAACTGCCTGTGAGTCATCGAATGTTTCCGGTGACTTAAAGGTTGGAGCTAAGGAATTCTTCCATTCATCACTACCATACTCTACTTCATGGAAGTATTTGTATACCAAAGGATCCTCTGATTCTACTGCTGAACTTAAGTTTTGAATAACTGGTAACAATGCAACAACCTGTGGGTTAGATGCATAGTCTTCTTCAACCTCACCAACATCTGTTTTTGCGATTTCCTCATTATCCAAGTTCTTTAATTCAATGCTGTACTTAAGCATATTAGATGAATTGTTAATTGTTATGTCGTTACTCCATCCAAACTCAATGTCATTTGTATCTTTGTTTCTTGAAACCATGAAGTATTGATTCTTCATATCAATTTCCATTACCGGAAGTTCTTTTGCTATATAATATCCTGCTCTTGAGCGTTCAGAATCTGCACACAACTGTGTATCATCATATTTAGCCCAACCTGTAGCAAAATGATTTACATGTCTTCTGGTTTCACTTAAGTGGCTTGCAGTCATCATAACAAAGGCTGCATTACCAATCTTGTTCTCGTCATCATATTCATCCTGATCGTTAGCTGTTGATACAACTGACTCTGGAAGTGGATCTAAGTTGTTATGTTCAGGATCAACATCATTCATTTCCTGCTTACCATCTGTATCCGAATCAGCATCAATGTCTAATCTAAATCCCTTAGGAACAACATATTCATCTTCATCAGAAGAAATAATATAACGTACCTGATATATTCTCTTACCTAAAGAAGTTCTATTACCATAAAGTTTCTCAGATAATTTTCTAATATCAATAATTGTGTTTTTGTCGATGCTAACTCCTTTATCCGAAGTTCCAGCAATCTTTTCATTATACAACTGAGTTAAGTTCAACCACTCACCTGCATTACTGTTCTTAACATCCTGATAAGTTGCACCATCTGCTGCATCATCTACATTATCATTACATAATGCAAGTACCTGTACTTTCAGGTTCCTCTTTAGTGCTTCTCTGTATGCTTCATCGCCACAGTTTTCAGGAATTTCCCAAACACCTGTACCTATAGCATATATCTGTTTTGATATACTATCTTCATTTACAGGTGCTTCTTCCTTAGTTGCTAAGAAAGTTGATCTAAATGGTATACGCCAATCTACTATGAACTCTCTTACAGCACTACCTTCATTTACAGCCTGATCCATATATACAGACAGTCGAACTGAGCTCTTTACTATTGGATCATCAATTGTTCTATGTGAACCACCTAATATATCAGGGTTATCCACTTCTCTACGCTGAACTGATGTATCAAGTCGTACTGTTGAATGTGGTTTTAATAATGTTACAATAGCTGATTCATCTTTTGCGTATTTATCAGAATAATCGCCATCACTATCATAATCAACTTCGTTATCCTTATCATCCGTAGCTTCTCTTTCATATAAGATACCGCCATCATCTAAATCAGTTAATGCATCAAAACCACCATCCGGATTTGTATCTTTTAAGTAGTATCCATCTGCATCATCAAAAGTTACATAACCATCAGCCTTAAATTTATTATCCCATGCGGAATCATTCTTCCAAGCTTCATCTGATGTTTCTATTTCTGAATCATCAAGAACATTGTTTCGTACCTGTGTTTTAACACCTACTACCAACGTATCTTTGTATGCAAAGTAACCTGGTAAATGTTTTCCATGTACATAATCACTATAAATTGGCAATTCATCTGTATCTTCATAATCTCCAGCTGTACATACCTCAAATGTAATAACCTGTTCCTTATTGTCATTGTAGTGTTTATCTACAACTTTCAATTCATAACCATGTTTTTCAGCTTCGTCTATATTCATCTTAGCAACGGTGCCATCAGCCTTCTTGTATATAAGATATACTGCGTCGCCTTTTAACGGTACTGCTTTTACAATAGATGGTAATACTACTGTAACCTTCATCTTAGCATGAGAAATATTTCCTTGATAATAATATTCATCATCTTTTACTTTGTCTGCGCCATTTACAACTTTTACATTGTAATAAAGGTCATCCATGTACTGTACAGGTTCATCTTCTGAAGGATAATACTCATAAATATCATCCTGCCATTCAGGTGAACGTGCTCCTAAATTGTCAACCGCATCCGCTGCATTTTTAGAAACAAACGTCTTATTTTCAATAACCGGATATTTTACCCTAATTCTATTCGATGTCATAACACCTGCATTTGAATCTACACATCCATTATCTAAGTCTGCACCTTTATCTTCTGAACGCAAGTAAACGTTTTGTCTTAATTCCGGATAATCTTCAAGACTTAATTGGTCTCCATTTATTTCCTGAATCTGATTATCTTTCTCATAGTATCGTTTATTACCTAACTGATCTGTTGCATCAATTGCTGAATCACTACCAAGATTACTTGCTGTTGGTACCTTTGGTAACACTGCCTTAGGTGTACCTGACGGCATATCATTGTAATCTCTGTTTGTTTCTGCAATATCAAGTCTTGAATCTTTTAATGTACCTGTCCAGTGATATCTGTCCTTCTTGTTGTATTTATATACATATGAGTCAACAACTTCATTACCTACATAGTAAGGATTTTCCTTTCCTGTTGATTCAGCAACCTGCTTGTTTTCAACATCTGAATCAATCTTAAACTTGAAGTTATTCATTTCACTGGAAATGAAAGTTCTATTTGACTGATATTGTTCTCCTAGTCTTTCATCCTTTGTTCCATCTTTAGTATTTAGATCAGGATTATCTGCTGTAAAGAACTTAAATGAAAATACTCTTGATGATTCTGAATCAATCTTAACCTTCTTCTCATTTCTGATGCTTACTTTTTCCTTCTGCTTAAAGGTTATCTTGTATCTTCCTTCCAGAGTACCATCTTCACCTTCTAATTGAATGTATTCAACAGTAGCTTCGTAAAGTTCCTGTTCTTTCTGATATTCTTTTAAGGTATCTAAGTCTGCGCCGTTATAATCTGCACCTCTTAAGGTCCAGTCTAACTTCTTCTTAGCATTTTCCTTATTATCAGTAGTAAACAGATTTCCATCTGTATCTTTTGGTACTATACCTGCCGGTAAAATATTTGTAACTACAGGATGATATAGCGTTCCCATATTTCCACCGTCTGTTGCATAAGTATGTCTTACCTTAAATGTCTGATACGTTGTGTAATTCAGCAACCACTCTGGTGCTAAAGTATTAAGCCAGTATTTATTTTCAACATGAATGTTCAATGTTGATGTTTCACCTTGCGGATCAACATAATAATCTTGTGACTTGCTACCGTTAATATTATCTTCACCAACTGTAGTCCAAGTTCTTATCATTGGTTTTCTCATATGAGCACGGGTTCCTGTACTTGCATAAGTATTACGAACACCGCTTGAGAAAACTTTTCTATCCTCTACACTAGTGGATGCTGCACTATCTGCATCTTTTCCCTGACTTGACACCTCTCGGTTCGTAATATTCATACCGTTAATGTAAGGTGTGTTTGGTGAACCGTTAAGGAAATAGTAGTTACTATCTCTGTGATGGTCATCATGTACATAGTATGTATTCCACATAAAGTCCATTCCATATTTTTGTGTACTTACCGGTTTTGGCATGTCTGTCAAATAATTATTTCCCCAAAGTGAAGTTGTATCATAAACCTGATAGTAAAGATCCTTAGTTGTATCAACAGGTTTAACCATTACTTCGTCGTACCAATATTCATTCTTAGGTGTAGCATACACATGAGATGGAATATTTACATACATTGCATAACCTGTTTCATCACCTCTATTAAACCATTTTTTAAGTGGCTTAGTTATTGTTATTCTAAGAACCCAAGAAGTATGTTCATCTTCACTATAATAAGCATCTTTATTTTCATAACTGTCACCACTATTATTCATAGTTGATGTACTAAGAAGTGGATCTCTCATAATGTTTGGTGTTAAGTAACCTTGCTTATTGTTTGGACTTTGAATTACTTCTACCTTAACATCATTTTCAATATCAATATCACTATATACAGGATTCTTACTTGTTCCACTGCTTAAAATTTCAGCCTTTAAGTCACTAAAATCAGGATTACCGTCCTTGTCTAATTTAGGCTCTATACCCTGTGGCATTACATATGTAAACTCGAGACCACTTTCAATGTCCCAATCACCGTAGTTATATGCTCCAATACGTGTTGTGAAGTCCTGATCATATTCCAATGTTGTAATGGTATCATCATTTAAATTTCTTATATAATCATTAAGCTGGTTGTGATCCGAACTATAATACCATTTATAAGCTGTATAGTGATCATCCCACTGTCCTTTACTATAGTTTGTTGGCAAATACTCCTGTGATTTCAAATAATCATCATCACCAATCATCTGTGAACTTGCCAGCAACCACGCTGTCTGCAGATGAAGTCTTGATTCTGTCCAAATAACTACATCTTCATGATTTCCCTGCCAGTTCTTATCTCGCACTCGCAGTACCATAAGCTTATTATAGTAATCTCTGGAGTAACCAGTAACTGAACCATTTCTATAGTTTTCACTTACAGGAAGTTGATTGTATTTACCTGTTGTACGTGTTGGATCATAATATGTCATCTGCTGATTATTAGCAGTACGCATATCCTGATCTTTAAGATAGCCGTTGTTTCCATATTCGTCATTACCGTTACTTGTATCCGTTTCATTTGACCCAGGCATATAGGTAATAGATTCCTTCAAATATTCATACTTGTCAATGTTCTTATTTCTTGTACCACTAACACCTACATCATGATAGAGATAGTTCATGTCCATCATATCATTTTGATTAGCAAATCGTGTGCTTAATGAACCAATAGTCCCAATATATGGATATGAATAACTATATGACCAGTAGAAGTTCTGCCACTGGTAATACTCACCCATCTTTGGATAGTAATCCACATAAGTTTTCTGAGTACCATCTTCATTATTACGTGTTGTATAAGCTAAAGGCAAATCTTCTTTTCTGATTTCTGCCTCATAATACACTTCTAATGTTTCACCAATTTCTAAGCGTGAACCATCATCGAACTGTATCTGATATACGTTAAAGTCAATTGATGTTGTGTCTGTGTTTTTCTTAGTTCCATTAAATATCAGATCTGTGTATGCATGACCGCTACCTGTATTAGAAACTCCGTCATTGTAATTCTTTGTAGTAACAAAATCTCCACCATAATCTGCTGCATCACTGAATTTTGTTTTCGTAATAGTATACTTTGGTATTTCCGAATCATCTTTCAGTGTACCATCTGCATTATACCATTTTATCTTAATCTTATTTGCATCAAGACCTGAAGTAGTAATGTATTCAGGAATCTTGTCAAACAATGCAGGATTCAATAATGCCCCCTGCTGATCAGTTTGTCCTCTCTTATTGTTAATTACAGTTGTCTTATACCAAACTTTGTCACCAGGTCGATAACCTTTTATCTGTTCAGCATTAGCATTGTATTTAACTGCTGCGTCATCAGAATTTTTAAATATTTGTGTGTGAACTGTAAGTATTGGTCTTTCTCTTGTAATTACCGCTGTTGTACTTCCGTATATTGTTGCTGTAGAAGTATCTTCATATTTAGTATCTGTTGTTGTTTGATTTTCATCAGTGTTGCTAATGTCTTCATCATGTAAATGTTCAAACGCACAACTTGCTGATACTCCTATAGTGAACTTGTCACTGGCAGTTGTGTTTTGCTTCTCAGCAGCATTTCTAGTGTCACGATATCTACCAATACCATGAAGTTCGAATGGCTTATCTGCTGTAGCAAATGTAATTTCTTCTGCTGGTACATCATAATATGTCCATCTAATAGATACTGCATCCTTTAATAAGAAGTAACCTGCATCTATCTGAGCTTGTGTGATTGTATCACCTGTTAATACTTTATCAGCCTCTACCCATTGAGATGTATACTGTTTATCTGTATAAATACCAACATCTGTTCCTATTGTCTTACCTGATAAATCCTTGTAGAAACAATATTCAACCTTAGCCTTCTTAGTTCCTGTAGAATCCATCTTTTCAGGATAAGCAAATTCCGGTTTTTCTGTTAAATCAAATCCCTTAAACCATCTACCATCTTTTCTACTATTAGTTAAGAAAGATGTTGTATATGTAATAGATGATAATTTATGTGTTGTGCTATTAGTTACAGCTCCCTTATTTGGACCATACAACTTAGCAATCATAGGTCTTTCATCTATGTGTGGATTTGTATCTTCATTTCTACCCGGTGTCTCATATCCGTCAACATATACTAATTCAGGTGTCAATGAGCTATTGTAATAAGTTATGTCACTCTTAATAGTTCCAACATAAGAACTTTCATTATTATAGAAAGAACCATAATAGCCACTTTTACCATATAATCTGCCATATGTTACATTATCCCCACTATCCTTGTAATATAATGCATGCTGTGAATATGTATGTTTTGGATGTGTAGTAACATATACATTTTGTACAATATTCTTACCTTCAAACGGTTTTACTTCCTGTGTTAATTCAGTTATGACAACAATCTTAATATTTTTATCTTTAGTTATTTGATTGTATTTTTCATCTTTTGTTAAATCACCACATGAAATGTTTAACTGTTTGTAATTTGTATCTGTATTATCACTTGCCTTATAGTAACGCTTGTCCTTAACTATACTTACTGTGTTGCTTCCACTGGTTGCCTGTGCAGTGATATCTTCATTTCCTATATCAGAGTCATTCTCTAATATGTACCAACCAATAATTCGCTGACCATTTGGTACAATGAATCTTACATCAGGATGATATACAGGAATTGCTGAATCATCTGATGCTCCTAAACTAATCTGGTACTCAATAAAGTCATCAGGTAATAATTGATTTTTATTTAATGCTACTTTAGTTTTACCATCAATGTCGTAAGCGAATGAATTTGTACTATCTGAAATTTTTGTTTCACGTTTCATTGAAACTTCAAATGTACTTACAAGGTTCTTTACAACATATTCCGTGTATGTACTTGTGCCTGTAACATATCCTGACCATCTCCATGCATCAGGTTCCTGTGTTGTAAAGGTTGAACTTACATAGTTACGTGCATGTGGCCAACTTGTTGTAAAACTATCAGGACTATTAATTATTGTTGGTGTTGAATCATATGTCCATGCATTAGCTTCAATGTCATCCTTATTTCTGTCAACATAAACACCATCATAAGAGAATGTGCTTTGAGCATTAGCTAATGTAACGTCAGCCAAATTCTCTTTGTTAACATTTAAGAAATCACCACCATCTAATATAGCTTCTCCTACACCTTTGAACTTAATTACAAATGAATCTACAAATTCTTTATAATACTGTGAACTGTCTTTCTTTGTATTATTAGGTGTAATCTTTGTTAATGTATTAACACGATCTCTAACATATTCATTTACATCAAATACATACTGCTTATTTTCACTGTCATAGCTAAAATATTTATGTTCAGTATCTGTAAGCAATGCTTTCAATTGTGCCAATGTGTATGTAGTGTCACCTATCTTTAAGTAATCTACATTAAACCAATCACCAGTTATAAACGCCTCTGGTATATAAATATGTTTAAGACGATAGGTTGAGTCCATACTATTCGTAACAGTGGCACTATCTATTTCTGCGGATCTTCCAGATTCACTATTTGTATCCTGACGGTTCCAAACTTTAATATTAAATTTAGCAAGGTTAGGTGTCTTGTTGTCACTCTGATAGTCATATATAGTATTGCTTTTATTTCCTACTGAAATATTAACACCCGCCTGGAACGGTATTCTATAGGATGTAATCAAAGCACTGTCATTATTAGAAGTATATGGTTTTGTGCTTTCCTGCATATAGTTGTCGCACTTCATATTGTTCCAATCATTAAGTGTGCCTGATGTTTTAATATTATCATCAGTAATTCTATATATGTCACCACCAACATATATATCAGGTAAAGTGTCTACTCCATGATTGTGTGAATCAAGCAAATCCTCCATATCCTTCAACTCTGCTGCATAGTCAACATCACCGCCTAAATCTTTTAGGTGAATTTCATATTTTGTAATATATTCATCATCACCTAATACGATAGAACCTGCTGTATTTCCTGTAACCTGTGATGAGCTACTGCTTTGTGGATACACTACAGGTATTTCATAAAATGTTCTACTTGCTGTAGTATGTACCTTATGTTGGTCACTTCCATCAACCCGTTTATTATTATTGGTTGTGTTTTCTTTTTCAATATCTTTCCCCTGTATAGTAATTGTATCCGTTAAGTTAGTATCAGTCACATTTCCATCTGTATCTAATGTTGATTTCTTTTTATATACAACCACCTTGTCAATATATTGTTGTAAATCTTCTGAAATAAGAATCTTCTTTGCTAAGAAACCATAATAGTTTGAATCACTATCAGGTCTAACGTACGGTAACGTATCTGTTAATACAACTTTATCAGTAAAGGAATGTTTTCCTGTCCAGTTGTATGGGTCATTATAAATCGAATAGTCATCTGAATGACCTGTTGACCTATGTTCATCCATACAATCTTGTGATGCTCCATACGGAGTTTGCACAAAACTAACTGAGTATTCATTGTATAATGAGAACTTAGCCTTTCTGTCCGTCTTGGTCTTTGGTGTTTCATGTACACCTTTCACAATACTGTTCTTTTCCGGATGTACATAAACCTTTGCTGTAGTAAACAAATGTCCCGATTTATAAGCTGCATAATTATGTACACCATATGACATACATGTTTTGTAATAATCTTGCCATGACCAAAGCGAACGATAAGCTGCATTTGCCGCATCAATACGGTTAACTATGCCATTTCCGCCTGCCAAATCTGACGAAGCAATGCTAGTATTATTCATTCCATTTGGCTTTCCTTCATCAGTTCTCTTCTTTGCCTGAGAAAACTGACGTTCAGTATAACCGCCAATATCCATCTTTGTGCTTGCTGTAGCATCAGCCACACCTGATTTAAAGAAACGACCCGTTATCTCAAACATATACTTAGTCTTTTCATCATTAAAATTATACCAAGTACCATAGTCTGCATTTTTAGCAACTGTTTCACCATTTTTCTCTTCAGAAGCATCTCTGTTAATTTTTAGAGCAATGACGATTTTGTCTACAGCCTTATCTGTCTTATAGTCAATCTTAGGACTTCTATATATACCATATTCATCACCCAATTTACAAAGATTTAATCTATAATAAGAATCTTTTCCATTAGTTCCTGTGATTTTTTCTATAGAATCTTTCCAGTCGGACTCTTTTACTGTAGTCCAAGTATCATTATCGTCACCTTCACGATGAATTTTTATTTCCTTAATATAGTCATATGCATATGGATGCACCTTTAAATAATATGCTTCAAATGAATTCGATGGCAAATTAACCGTCATTTCAACATCTACTGCTGTGTTCATTGACTGTGTATACACATAATCATTCGGAGTACACTTTGCATTAGATGTATTTGGTACCATATCATACAATTCCTGATGATTTGCATCATTCGGATAATTGCTTCCCGAATTCAAATATTGTCTAAAGTCTAATAAATATGAACCTATTGCTTTATAACCAATATCTAATTCATCATTATCTGGATATTCATCAGTCCATCCATAATGAGAGTGCTCCAATCGCATATGCTCATATGAATCACTCACTGAGTCAAATCGTTTACCATTATCGTTATTGTCTTTATATCCTGCAACCATTGTTGTATCAAAATACATTTTACTAACTAATGCCTTTGCAGTATCACGTGTTGTAAATATATAGTCATCACCACTGTCTCTGAATTCAGATAAGTAGTTCTTTCCATTAACTTCCATTTCATTCCAAGAATTAATCTTAGAATCTAAATAACCGTATAATGTAACTCTGTGTTTTTCATCAGCCGGTGCTTCTCTTGTGGCTCTGAAGCCCTTGCCTGTAATAATCACTTTCTTAAGATTCTTGATATTCATACCGAACTCAGTATATATCTTTTGTTCATCTATATAAATATCTCCGTCTACAACCACGCCTTCAATTACACTTTGACCGTCTTCAGATATTAACTTGCCGTTTTTATAGTCTATATTAAAGACTTTTCCCTGGTCGCTATCTGCATCATATAATGTAAGCTTTTCTAACTTTTCGTACTGACCTACTAATTCTTTACTAATTCTAATTCCTGTAGTGTGGAATCCTGTGTTAGCTTCATCACCCTGTTTGTTGTCATTAACAGGCAAGTCAATAATAACATCAAAGTCATCTAATTTTGATTTGCATGTATTTCCTATATCAATTGTATAGATGAAATCTCTGTCGTATGGTATACCTAACCACTTATCAGTTTTATCTCTATTATCTGCATCAGTTTTTGTTGTTCCATCTAAATCATAGTAATGAACATCTGCATGTATTTCCGCATATGGTTCCTGAATGTATAAACGATTTGTTAAATCTACAATGCTCTTTGTATCTGCCTCCACCTGCATTGTCTTATCATCAGGTGTGAAGTTCATAACAGCATCAAGATTATTGAACCATTCTGTTCTACCATCAATTTGAATTTCCATCTCAGGAGTATCTTCGTCCTTGCCTCCTAAGAAGTTATTTAAATCAATAACCATATATTTCAAATATTCAATCTGAGTATAATCTTTCAACTCAATTGTAATTGTTCCATCCTGTGATACAGTCATGCTGTCAAATGGAATAGTAACATCTGCATTGTCTGCACTTGGATCTTTGTCCCAATTCCAGAATCTAATCTGTTTAATGTCTGCCACATCTTTGAAGTTCTTAATAGTAATTGTTTTTGTTAAGAAGCCTCTTACATCATTAGACCTTGTTTTACTTCCAACACTACTTGATAAGTCAATTGAAATTTTTGCTTCTTCTGAATATGATGGTGTTGCATTACTAACAAAGAATTTGTAACCAGCATTGTCAATTCCCTTTGGAACTTCAATCTGATTAATCTTATCCTGTTCCTTAGCTCCACTTGCCTTGTTTTCATCTGACTCAATATGCTGTCCGTTTTCAATATAATCCTGACCATAACTTATGCCTTTAATAACAGGATTAATATTTCTAACGATTAGTGTTGCTTCATCTTCATCACTTACATTCAAATCCTCATCTTTATATTTAGTTGTAAATGTACCTTTGACTATTGTGCAGTCATACTTTTCTTCCTCAGGTATGTCCTGATCATCTTTTTTATCGTCATCTTTTTTATCGTCATCTTTTGATGTATCTTTCTTTACCTTAGGTGAAACTAAATTTGCAATTCCTTCTAATAATATGTAAACATCTTCGTTATCCTGAGTTATTTCTATTTTGTCTAAAAAGCTCTTCATGTCTACAGTAACATTAATAAGTTCGCCTTTATCTTTCCAGACGCTTTTATCTATATAGTAATTTCCGTCTGCATCTTTACTCAAATCAGATACCTTTAATGTAATGTCAGGATTTGTGTCTGCACTTGTGTGAAGTATTATAGAAGATATCTTCGCCACTTTATCTACTAATCTCTTCGACAAAATAACCTTGTCTGTAATAAAGCCCTTTACCTTTCCAGCTTTATCATTGTATTTTGCCAGCTCACCAGAATCAAACTGTCCTGGCATAATCTTTGAAACACTGTCGTTACCTAACTGATAATAAATACCATAGCCTTTTGTGTTAACAGGTACTTCCATAGGATCTTTTTTCTCATATCCCGTATCAGTTTTCTTAACAACTTTTGTATCAATCTTAGGATCAGCAACTATTGCCTGAATGGACGCTGTAGATTTATCTAATTCTTTTAAATCTTTTTTGTATCCATCCTCACCTTCTTCTGAACGTTTGCTTGGATCACCAACCCATCTTTCATAAGAAGTAACTAAGTCGTTTGGATATTTTTTACCTTTACTTACAACACCATTGATTGCCACTCGACCATCAAAGCTTTCTCCTGCTTCAATACGTTTTTTGAATTTCAGTCGGAAGTGATAGTTATATACACACTTCTTACCTGTTGCTTCAACCTTCTGTATATAGTCATCAATTAAGTTTCCTAACTGTAAGCTCCAAACTTTGTGTGTTGAATCTGTCAAATCCGCATCTGGTTCCATTTTACCTAAAGTAACATACTCTGACTTTGGATCTCCTGTACCGTTAAGATTATCATAAGTTAGGAATTCAAACTGAACTGTATTATCCTCATCAAACCAATCTGCAAGTTTCGGTTCGTCCTTGTCAGCATCTACATTGAATATTGCAGATATTTTGTTTAGTTCAAAATCTTTATCAATGGAGTCAGTTGCCATTGCATTGAACACTGGTATATTTCCTGTATTTTGGAAATGTCCAAGATAGTAATCTACGGTATCATTAATAGCAACTTCTTTTTCGTCTTTTTCAACCTCCTGTTCTACACCGTTTACTTCTTCCGTTTCTGTAACAAATTTCTTGCCTTGGAAGTCATCAACTGGTGCTATAAATCCCCAATTAACATTTTGACTAACTTTTGTCCAAGTATATCCCTCACCAAAAGCTATAGTGTTATATACCTTAATTGGAATTCTAGATAATTTATCACTAGGTATATCTGTGCTCATAGGAAGTGATACATAGAATGTACGATGATCATATCCTGATGAATCTTCATGCTTGTTTACTCCGGCTCCACTGTAAACCTTACCATCTTTTTCAAAATAAATACCTCCATCTTTTTTGAAATAATATGGCATTGTCTTTAACTCATTTCCCTTATCATCTGTGATGTTAGTGAAATTAGTCATATCCCATTTTTCCATCGCAGCCTGACCTGATTCAGTAGACTCTAGTTCAGTAACATCATAAATCATGATGCCACCCTTGCCGGGAACACCTACCATAAGTTCATTAGCGTTTTCCCAATTGTCCCATTTATTATTAGCAGTCGGTGAGCCGTTGTTGTACAGGAACTTTGCTGCATTCTCTACATGAAGTCCGCTTTCCCATCCGTCTACGGTTTCAAAATCCGTCGGTGCTTTAATTTGGAAGTTGGAAGAATCATAACAGGAATCCGTATCCTTAGATGTATTTTTTATTGTAATTTTATAAGTTACATAATTGTATCTATCCCAAAGAACATTCTTAGGTGCAACTCCTACGATACTTGTTGTCCACTCTAAGTTACTACAAATCATAGTAAATGTAGCAGCAGTATCTGTTACTGTAGTTGCATCCTTTTCGTAACCATCATATATATTTCCACTATAGTCTCTATAGGTTGCATAACCGCCACCCAGCTTAACTATACTCGCTGAGTTTTCAGGCATATTTCCTTCAAACCACAAGTTCACAGGCAGTACCGCCTGTTTTCCTGCAACAACATTACCTGTATTTTTAACCCTTACCTTAGTTCCCCAATAATGTTTGTCCTGAGCATAATCCCAATCTAATGGTGTGTCAGATGTAAACTCTGCCATAACCCTTATAAGACTTTTATCATTTTTAAAATCTTCATCAGTTAGCTTTGCGGCCTCCTCTGATGGAATGAGTGTAAGATTGTCATTTACAATACGAAATACCGGTAATTCCAATTCAAAGTACATTCCTGAAGCTCTACCGTTACCATTCAGGTTTCCTACAAGGTTTACCTTAATATGATTCTCATATCCACGTCCTAACAACGCTTTGTTCTTACCTTGCAGACTATCCGATACTTCATTGTCTCCATTCGTATTATCCTTATCTGCGTTAATACTACTACCACCTGACTGGTACACCATTGAGAATTCAATTCCCGGTGTCTCCCCTTTACCATTGTTGGAAGCAGCGTATGTGATTGGTGTGGATTGTCCAAACATGGATGTTACCATTGACAATACCAATAGCCAACCTGTTATTCTTCTCGCTATCTGTTTCATAATTCTTCCTGTCCTTTCGTGCTTTATTCTAAAGTTTGGTATTTTTCAAATTTATTTTTTCTGTATATGTAGTAAAAATCAATTTTTTCAAATATGGCATTTTGAGTCAAAAAGACCCACTTATCCACTTTGTTTTACTTTTATTTTATCGAATTCGTCAATTTTTTTCAATAAAAGAACATATACCGTTCACTTTTTTGTCACATCTTACAATTTTTGCATTGAAAAAACGTTGCAAAAAAAATGTTTTTTATTATTTTTTATTGTTTTT
>OGUC01000409.1_pt1 | contig 26645 bp, 17 predicted proteins | sample 1573701 | NCBI WGS metagenome assembly OGUC01 (sample SAMEA2582017, study PRJEB24529) | metagenome | biome: Human gut stool | place: China | collected 2011
CCCCTTTTGTTTTTCAGCACTCGCATCATCGTGTTCCCTGTCCCCCGCTGGTATTTGACTGGCCTTTGCTGTAACGGTGGAAGGTGTAGGTCTCGCCCGTGCCATCCTGCGTAGCCTTTGCCTCAAGCTTTTGCTTCTGAACATTCCCAACAACAAACTGTGCGCCCGTACCGGTAAAGGTATAGCTTGCAGTGCCGCCGTCATTCACCCATTGGGGCTTTCCATCTCCGGCGGGGTACAGTTGCTCGCACTGTGCATAGGCCGTCTGGCGGATTGTTTCCGCCTTCAATGACATGGTGCGTGCATAACGCAGGGACACCACAAACAGCGCCGTAAACATAAGCAGCAGCACAAAGGAAACGATCACTTCCACAATCGTTTCTCCGCTTCGATTTTTAAGGTATCTCGACATAGCCGCTCCTTTCCGGGTCATTGGCGCACAAATTTGCTGCTCTTACCCGCTTGGTTCAGGTCATAGTGGATTTTGATTTCAGTATCGGCGTCCTTGGGCAGTGTATATGAGTTATCAACATCCGTGCGTTTAAAAACGAGTTGTTGATTCGTTCCATTTTCGCCATCCTTGGTCAACCGATAACTGCTATACCGGGCCGTGTCCGTGCCAATCGTATAGTACGCCACTTTACATGTGCTGGTGTGCTGGTAGCTCCTTGTGTAGGAGAACTTCTCGCTCCCCTGCTTTGCAGTCACCGTCACCTCCACAATATAATCCGACAGTTCCTTATCTTTAAAGCTGTCAAGCTGGCCGTTAAGTGCAGTAATGTCATAGCCCTTTGTCGCCAGCACTGCAACATACTCGCTTTTATCTACCTCGTCAGCCGGCGTCTTTTTGAGCGTGATCTCCAGCCCGCTGCTTTCGTCCACAAAGGTATGCTCCGTGGCATCGCTGTAGGTAGTCTGCAAAAGGTAGTTTTTGTCAATGAACGCTGCCAGGCTGTCCGCCTGCGCACTGCCCGCTGCCGTGCCGTAGCTGGTCAGCTGGTCATCCAGCACATCGGAAAAGCTTGTTGCAAGGGTATACACCTCCTGCTCTATCAGCTGGCGGTTCGCGTTCGCCGTCAACACAGACGCCGCATAGACCAGCGCCGCAGACAGCGCCGCAAAAACCGCACCGATACACAGCACAAGGATCATTGACAGCCCCTGTTGATTTTGCATGATACCGCGGGCTTTTCTGCCCATAGGTATACCCTCCTTCATTGTGTTATCCCACTGCAGGCAGCTCCTCTTTCTCCGCTGCAGCCGTTTCGGGCGTTGCCCGCAGGACCCGCACCGCCCGCAAAACCGGCGGTGCTGCGGCAGGGCTTTGCTCTGCTGCAGCGTCCTGCGCGGGCTGCTCCTCTGCTGTCAGGGTCAGGGCGGCAGCTGTACCGTCATTCGGCACAGCCAATTCCAGCTTATCAGACGCAGTGGTCTTATCCGCATCGCCCTCGGCCAGCACAGTAACCTTACCGGTAATGCGCTGGCGTGTATCGTCCTTGTGAAGCAGATCGACAAGGTCAGGCAGCGTTACGCGGTAGCCCGGCTCACCGTCACGGTCAAGATATTCCAGCGTTGCAAAGGTTTCAAGCTTATAGCGCGGCGTACCGCTGGCGTCCTTCAACTCATAATGGCCCGTCAGCGTCACATGGTTCGTTGTAAGCACGGGATTATTGTCCTTGTCAAGGACTGCCTCGCCCTTCTCGTCCGTCTTGACCGTAGTGGTCAGATCATAGAATGTGCGCCCGTTTTCTTCGGTCGGCAGGATCGTGATCGTATAGGCTTTATCCTGTATTGCAACTTCCTTTGTCACAGACAGGATTTCCCCGCACTTGGTTGTGATCGTACCATTCTCGTTCATTACATTCCGCTTGGCCACAGTAAAGGTGATCTTGTCGGTTGTGTTGCCATCGGCAGAAGTGATCTCCAGTTGATACTTGTCTGCCAGACCTTCCCCTGTTTCCTTGCTGTAGTTTACGGCGTTCCATTCCACTGCATAGCGGGAAATATCCGCCTCTATGCTTTCGGGTGTCCATGGCGTCGCACCATCAGCGCCGAACAGCTGCAGGGTTGCCTTGGAATCTACAGTTGTAAAGGCGTTCTGGTTCGTCTGCGGTGCATCCAGCTTGATCTTGGGCAGCTGCATTTGGGTGGGGGTTTCGTCCAAGCTGTCTGCAACATAGTAGTACCAGTTGGAGCTGGCAGTTGTGTCGTTGGTGGACATGCTGCGCAGGGCGGGCAGCAGCCAGTAACCGGCATACTCCGGCTTCATGGTAAAGCTTTCATCGCCAAGCGCAAACGCTGCGCCATCCGCTGTTGTTTCTGCCTGTGCGCCGCCGTCCATCTGGCCTTCCGGCAGCAGGCGCAGCACGCGGCCGGTCGTGTCGGTCAGCATTTCATTCAGCGCATTTGTCAGGGTTGCCAGCTTTTGGGCCTTTGCATCGGGCGTCTGCTCCTTCTGATAGCTGTTCGCCAGCACAGCAATTTTCGTGTAATCTGCCACATCTTTAAAGAGATAGCCCATGTAGTAGTAGCTGCTGCCGCTGGCGCCTTCAACCGTCAGCGTCAGCTTTTCCCCGGTCAGGAACTGGGTCTGGCTCGGTGTTGGGTAGCTTAAATCGGCTGCGGTCACAACAGGTGCAGCAAGGCGCGTTTCGACAAGCAGGGGGTTGCTGTACTCGCCGTTCGGGCTGCAATACTTCGGTTCGTCAACCGCATTTGCTACGACATAGAACCGCAGGGTTTCGCCCTGATACTTCTCAAGGTCAACGGTGAAGCTGTTTTTCGTGATGGCCGGCCAGTTGGCAAGCGGCGTCCACTTATTGCCGTCTTGCTTTTCCGCGTACAGGGTATATGTCACCGTGTTCTCGCCTTTGGCGTCCGCGCTTGCGGGCCATGTGATGTCGTAGTTCAGTGCATTGGCGCTGTTGTCGTTGGTGCGCATGATGTTGTTGACCTGACCTACCGCAGACAAGCGCTGCTTAACAGTACAATCTGCCTCGCTCGCCAGACCGATTGCATTGGTGTCCCCATCGCCCGGCTTGCGGGTGACATGCAGCCGCACCCTATCATAGCGCCAGCTGCCGCTTGCAAGGTCATCGTCCACGCAGAGGGTCAGTGTATAGGTGCCGGTTTTGGTGTCAAATGTGGTTTTATCCGCCAGCGACACGCCGTCCTTCAGCTCGATTTTTTCCTTGCCCGCGATTGTGGTGGTTTCGCCCGTCTTTTGGGTCAGCAGACCGTACAGGGTGACATCGTAGTCATGCTGTGTTTTATCAACACTGCCATTGCCATCGGGCTGCGTCCATGTAAAGGTATAGTTCAGCTTGTTGTCGGTGTTCACTACACCCGTGGCAGTATTGCTTACCGTGGGGGCTTTCAGAAGCGTGAGGTTGAGGTCATCCGTGCGGATCTGCTTTTCAGCCATGTCATACCACGAATCTTGGCTCGCAAAGAACTGCAGCGGGGTCAGGTGGTAATAGCTGAATTTGCCGTCCGCACCGCGCACGATCTCGATGCCGCTGTTCCAGCTGACGGGGTTATTGTTACTTCCAATAGCATTCAGGGCCTCATCTGCGGTGATTTCCCAGCGGGTCACGACCTGCGGATAGCCGGCATCGACAGGCATAGAGACAACCTTCAGGTCGGTGTAGCGGCCGTCAAAGACCTCGGCGGGCAGGTTCTCCAGCGTAAATTTCGTGCCGCTGCTGTAGACCGGCTTTTCCACCGCAGCAAGCGTCACATACTGGCCGTTCAGCGGCTGCTGGTTGGTTGCCGTTGTACCCTCTGCCGCATTGCTGATTTGTTCATCACCGTTGTATTGACCCACCAGCATAACGCGGTAGTTCGGCACGGTGTTAGGGATCGTATCTGCGGTAAATTGCAGGGTCACGGTAATCGACAGGTTATCCGCCGTGCTGCCGGTTATGACCGGCTCTCTTATAGACGCCTTACCGTGGACAAGGCCGCTGTTGCTATTTGGATCATTGGCAGTATAGTATGTTCTGGGAATACCGATCTCCTCGTCATAGCGGGCAGACTCCATCCATGCACCCGTTGCATCTGTACCCGGGGTTGCCGTGGCGCGCAGGCGGGTGGCCGAGCCAAGGCCGCCTGTTATCAATGCTTCGGTTTTGTTTTGATTCAGCGCAATCACCGTATTGGGTTGGTTCATCAGGTAGGCGGTTACCTCCCATTCGCCCGCGTTTTCGTAATCGCTTGCGTTTGTCAGCACAAGATACTGGCCGTAGGGCTGTCCCTTGCTGTCCTGTTTTTTCAAGCGGATTTCCAGCTTCGGGGTAGGCAGGGGGCGCACAAAGTCCTGCGGGTCAGACTTTACCTCATCACCTGTGGTGGTTCCGTTCACGGCCTTTACACCGACACGGAATTTGCCGGTGCCAATGGCTTGCGCCAGCGCATCATCCGCGTCAAACAGATAGCGCGTACCGTAGACCTTTATGTCTTTGTAGCCCTCCAAAGGCGTCTCGTTATCGCCGTCAACCTTATACAGCGTTACCAGATAATGGCTTACATTCTGTATCTGGTTATCTGGGAAAATGCCATCTGTGGCCGCGGCCGACCATGTCACCTCATAGCGGCCATAGACAGCGCTGCTATCGTTTTTATGCGTAACTTTCAACTCGGAGACCGTACCGGGGCCGCGCTTGTCCAGAATTTGCGTATAGTAGTTCTGGATCAAGTCGTCCGTGATGTCCTTCATACTCGGGCCACTAATCTCGTCCTTATCGCCGTACCACAGCAGGATGGTGGCAAGATCACTGTTGTTGATATCCGCGGTGCTTGCGTTGTTGTAAACATAGAAAATCGTAGCTAGTTTTTCACTGGCTGCAGGTTTTATGAAACATTTTCTAGTAGAAACCGTATCCAAATCCCGCGTGTTTGTCATCATACCTGCCGCAAAGAAACGGTTTCCGCTCTCTATGGAGTTATCAATACCCGCATACAGATGTGTACCATTGTTATAGTGGTCTTTATACTTGGCACCCCAATAAACGCCCTGAGACACCGCCGTTCCGCTTGCTTCATATTCTTTAAGCAACAACAATGCTGCAATCTTTTGTTTATCAAAGCTGTTTTCGTCCATAAAGTAGTTGCCGTAGGCCACGATGTTTTCTCTTCCACTACGGTTCATCGCAATGGGTGCATTCTTGGTACTAACCGTATTTTTATACAGAGCAAAACAATTCGTCACTGTGGTGGATGCACTCGTTTTTGGACTGTTATTGCCACCTCGGTTGCCGCAGATACCTGCAAGCAATTTGGTATCGCCTGGTTTAGGTGAAATTTTAACATCCGTAGCATAGTTACGACAGCGGTCAATGTAAACCTCGACCTTATCCGGAACATTGCTGCCATCTGGTCCCAGCCAGCCCATGATGCCGGCTGCCAGCGACTCGCACTGCATCTTAACATCGCCGTTCACGCAATCGACAATGTTGATGCGCAGATAGTCATTTGTACCGTCCGCCATGACCACCTTGCCAAGGATACCGGCAACATCGTTGGCGCCATGCTTATTGTTATTGTCTCCCGCCCAATTACCGCGGGACAGAATATTGCCGTGGTTCTGGCAGGAGAGGATATTTGCCGTGCCACCGGGGGTAGGCTGGTCAAAAAAGCCCACAATGCCGCCGACCGTACCCGAACTGCCGTTACAGTTGGTATTGGTGCTAAGGCTGCCGAAGTTGAAGGATTTTTCAATCGTGCCGCCGTTTTTCAGCCAAGAGGCAATGATGCCGCCGATATAGTTGGAGCCGCTGTCAAACACAGTGCCAAGGTTCACACACTCGCTGATGACCCACTTGTCATTGGCCGTGTTCTGCTGCACGCCAATCACACCGCCCACATAGGCAATATTTGCGTTGCCTCTATGGGTCGTGTCATCGTCATTTGTGCTATTTGTGCGGGTAAAGCGGCGCACGGCGGCGCAGTTGACCAGCAGCTTGACCTCGCCGGTTGCCTCGTTCATGCCGATCATACCGCCGATTTTGGATTCATCGGTCGTGTTGTCACCGTAGACAAACCACTTGCCGGTTGCCGCGCGTGTGATCGTGCCGTTGACAGTGTTGAAGCCTGCCACGCCGCCCAGATAGCCGCTGGATTTGCCGTTTGCAGCAGTTGTACCGCGCAGACCGACCAGCAGGTCATTTTTGGCAAGACCGGTGGCGGTGTAGACATTGTTGTAGTTATTCGTGGACACCGTGTCAACGCCTTTAAGGCTATTATAAGTATCGCCTTTCAGGGTGCTGATCATCTCATTGGTGCTGCCATCCTTAAACCACCCCTTAACCTCATCGACCAGAGCTGTTACTTCTGTTGCACCGCTGCCGGTAATGCTGCCGTTGTTTGCGCCTGCCACGCCGCCCACAAAGCCGTAGCGCGCGGTGATGATGCTGCCGCCGTTCTTTTCTGTGGCAACATAGCAGGATGTAATGATGTTGTTGTTACGGCCCGCAATGCCGCCCACGCTGCTGGCGCTTTTCAGCTTTTCCGCATAGGTCTGGCTGTCGCTCAGGCCCGAGGCACCCATCACCTGCAGCGTGATTTTGGGCACACTGCACCCATTGACCTCACCATTGTTCAGGCCAACGATGCCGCCTACGGTGTCCTGCACATTGGCTGCGCCCGTGGTGATATTACCGTTATCAGCCTTGCCCAGCGCGCCCTGATAGGCACACTTTAACAGAGTGCCGCCGTCGGCATTTTCGCCGGCTACGCCGCCCAGATTCTTGTATTTATTCAGAGTATCTGTAATGTTCAGTGTAACATTTGTTTCGCTGATGGTTGCGCCCTGCATATTGACGCCCGCCGCACCGCCAAGGCTGATGCTGTCTGCCCGGGCCGTAAGGCCGTCGAGTTTCAGCGCAGGGCTGTTGACATTGCAATTACCAATCGTATCGGCGTTTTTGCCCGCAATGCCGCCCACATTGGTGGCCGGGCCTTGGTAAACAATGGCTGCGGCATTATCAAGCGTAACGCCGCTGATTGTTGCGCCCTTATTGTTGATGGCCGTGACCGCGCCGATGCTTTCCCCTGCAAAGGTAATCGTACAGCTGCCGACAGTGCCGCCCTGAATGGTGCCGAAGTTATTGGCCGCAATGCCCGCCGCATCGCACTTGGCAACGCCGATTTTGACGCCGCTTACATTGCTTTCTACAATTTGGGCGCCGCTGTCATTGCTGCCTGCAATACCGCCCGCATTGCCGTTGGTGGCATATACCGTGTAGTTGTTCCCGGTCTGCCCCGCAGTGTTGGTGCAGCGTGTAATTGTGCCGGTCTGCCCGTTACCAGCTCTATTGCAGCCCGCAATACCGCCTGCAAACTGATCATTGGCGCGCACACACGCCCCACCAATCAGCGTAACATCGCTAATATTGGCATAGTTTGCACCGGCTGCGCCGCCTGCGCAGCTCTTAGTGGCCGTGACGGTGCCTGTCACCTCGCCGCCCCCAATGCTGGCTGTTGTGGCGTTGCGCGTGTTGTTGCTGCCCGCAATGCCGCCTGCATAGCTTTCTGCCGTAATGTTGACCTGCAGGGTTGTGCTGCCCAGTGCGATGCTGCCGCAGTTTACGCCTGCAACGCCGCCCGCGCACTCATTTGCCTGCACCGTAACGGGGATTTTATTGGAAGTGTTATAAGTTATGCTCGCGCCTGTCAGGTTCAGGCCCGCCACGCCGCCGATGATGTACCGGCCGCGCACGGTGATGCTTGCTGCCGGGGCCGAGTTTGTGACCGCCCCGCTGTTGATGCCAACGATGCCGCCAAGGTAGGCATAGCCGTCCTGCTGGGTGCCCAATGTAGCGTAGGTAGAGCAGTTGTTGATGCTGCCGTCATTCCAGCCTGCGATGCCGCCCGCCGCACTCTTGTGGGAGACAATGCCGTAGTTGGTGCAGCCCTCCAGCTTTGTGTTTTGGGTCACACAGCCGATGATGCCGCCCGCCATAGAGCCGCGGGCATCTTTACCGCCAGCATAGTCGTTATAGTTAAAGCTGTCTTTATACCCCTTCAGGCTGACACCGCTGCCGAGGGTGCCGGTCTCGCCCCGCATTTTCAGGCTGCCGACCGATGCCGCGTTGTTTTGGCTGCCGTTTGTTGCGTTGCGGATGGTCAGGCGGGTTGCTGCATCGTTATAGCCGACAATACCGCCCACATAGGCGTTGACCTCAAGATTAAACTGGTTGGCCGCGCCGTTGAGGGTCATCTCTTTGTCACTGCGCGGCAATGTATTGACCGTCACAAGGCCGGTATCCTGCGTCACGGTGGGCAGAATCGTTGTCAAATCGGTCGGGATCGGGGCCGATGCCAGCAGGCAGTTATAGCCGATGATGCCGCCCGCCAGACCGTCGGCCTTGATGCGGCCCGCCTTTGCGGTGGTTGTAAATGTGCTGACCTTGCCGCCGGATATGGCGGTTTCTTTGATGGTAAACGCATCTTCACCGGCTGCGGCCACCGGCATGTTAGCGCCGATGACACCGCCCACGCAGAGCGTGCCGCTGATTTCCGTCACCTTTATATCGGCCGCAGGCAGGGCCGGGGCAAGGTTCAGGCCGATCATACCGGCGACCGCATTGCTGCCCGCGACCTCGCCGCTGACAGTCAGCAGCGAGGTGCTGGTATTTGTGATTTTCGCCGTTGCATCGTTGCAGCCGACCAGACCGCCGACAAAATCGCTGCCGCTGATGACCGCGCCGATCTGCACCGTGCTTGCATCCTTGTCCCATGTAAGCACGGCATTTTTGCCGTTGCAGCCGACCAGACCGCCCACATAGTCCGCGCGGGTGGTTGCTTTCTCATTGTTTGCAGCTTCGTAGGTGCTCAGCGCCTGCAGCAGGGCGCTGCGGCTGCTGTTGGTGGCTGCATCCGAGGCCATGCTGCTGACGCAGTTTTTGATGGTAGCAGTTGTATTTGCTGCGGTGCTGCCCCAATCGGCATCGTTCAGGCCCGCGATGCCGCCCACATAGGCCGCATTTTTGCCAAGGCCCGCCACAAGGCCGCTGTTGGTAACGCCGCTGACCGTGCTTTTGCTGCCGTTGACCGACACGACACCGCCCACATAGCGGTTGCCCAGCACGGTGCTGCTGTTGCTGCCGCCGGTTGTTTCAAGCCGGCTGCCGCTGAAGGGGCCCGCCATGCCGCCGACAAAGCAGCGGCCCAGCACATAGCCCTTTTGCGTAGTGCAATTATCCAGCGTGCAACCGCTGGCAAAGCCCACCAGACCGCCGACAAAATCACCCTTGAGCGGGCTGTCATCGGTGAGTGTGCCATCAGCAGCATACCCGCCCTTTACGGCGGTTTTCAGCTGTGTTTCGGTCATATCGCGGCGGGTGGTGCTGGCGCTGCCGCTCAGCGTGACATTTGTGCAGTAGCCCGCAATGCCGCCGAAGAACTGGCCCAGCACGCGGCTGTTTTGCCCCTCGGCACTGCCAAGGTAGTTGGCACCCGCGCTGACCGTGCCCTCGTTCCGAAGGCCGGTCAGGGTGACAGGCGCACTGCCGCTATTGCTATTATAAAGGTTGCCCACAACGCCGCCCGTAAAGGCGCTGCCGGTGACGGCGGCCTTGTTGGTCATGATTTCTTTATTGAGATCAAGCGTCAGGTTGGCGGCATCCATCGTGCCGACCACACCGCCCACGCCGATGCTGCGCCAGATTGAGCCTTCCCCGTTGACAGCGGCTGCGGCGTAGCGCGCCTGTTCTGTAAGGTTTTTGTCCGCAGCTTTGGGGGCGTTGTCCTGCAGCAAACCGGCTACCGTCACATTGGCGTCCACCGTCAGTGCGGAAATTGTTTGGCCACTTTTGGGTATGGCAACGCCCACGAGGCCGCCAATGCCGCGCGGCTCGTTTTCATAATAGGCTGTGCCATTTTCTGTTGCGTTTGTGCGGGCTGTCGCGGTGGCGTTGTCGTCAAAGGGCAGCATTGCCAGCACCTGCGCGGAAACCGCATTGTTTTTGCCGTGGGTCAGGGTGCAGCTTTCCAGCGTGCCGGTGTTGACGCCGCACAAAGCACCGACCGCGCGGATGTCGCGGTATGCGCTGTCAGTTGTTTCCAGCGGCTGCAGGGCTGTGGTCCCGGTCAGCGGCAGGGCGCCTGCTGCGCGGGCAACGACCTTAACATTGACCTGCACATCGGCATCGCGCAGGGTCATGTTTTTGATTATGCCGTTATTCTCACCCACAAGGCCGATGTAGCGGTCACGCAGTTCTTCCTTACCCTGTCTGCCGGTCCGGGAGACGGAGCCCCCGCGCAGCTGCAGGTTCATGATAGTGATATTTCCGCCGTCCAGCGTCACATTTTTGGGCAGGGTCAGAATGGTCGGCCACGCCACGGCCTCCTCTGCCGAGGGGACCTTTGCCTCTGGCGGGAAGTTTTTGCCCTGCGCCGGGCAGTAGACCGTAACGCTGCCGCCGGTCCAGTTCAGGCCGGTGGCGCCAAGGCTCTGCGCGGCGAGGGTGTAGGCGGCGGCAGTCTGACCGGACGCCCAACTGTCCGCCCAGCGCAGGTTGTACAGATGGCGGAAATAGGTAAGCTGGCCCTCTGTGGTTGTTGCCTTTTTTGCAAAAAGGCTGTTTTCCACATTGGTGTCAGCAGGTGTGCTGGGGGTATAGCTGCCGGAATAGTCGTCCCGCGCCTTGGCCTGCAGCGTGACATAGAAATCCTGCGGCCCGCCCGACATCAGGCGGGTGATGCTGTACAGGCTGGTGTCGGCCACACTAATTTTGTTTGCCCCCTCGCCGCTGTCATTCTCGCAGGAGCGCAGCAAATCAGCGCTGGCCATTGCGTCCAGCGTCAGGACAAAGTTGCCCTTGTTGTAGCTCAGGGGGTAGTAGAGGGTCTTTTCAACCGATGTTTCCTTGCCATCCGCATCATAGCTGTAGATTCTTGTTTTCAGCGGCACCGGCTCATTGGTCTTGACTGCCGGCAGCTCCACCTCGATCTCAAACAGCTTTTTCGCGCCGTCCTCGCTGTAGGCTGTTGCCACATACTGGACCTGCGTGTCGCGGGTCACATCGCCGCCCCAGCTCAGGGTCAGTGTTTCGGTGTTGGAGAGGCGCGGGTTCTTGACCTTCAGCTTGGTCTGCTGCAGCTCGACCACATTTACGCGGTCCTCGGCTGAGTAGTAGCCCACAAGGCTGTCATGGCGGCGGTGGTCATAGCTTCGGTCATAAATATTCGTTGCGCCGTTTGTTTCTGTAAAACGCAGCTTGTCGGCGTTTGTGTCATAAAACACCGAGTACACCTGCCCGCTGGCGGCGTCTATCTCAACGCAGATGGCCGCATTCAGCAGCGAATCATCGTAGATGTAATCGCCCAGCAGCTCGCGCAGCAGCGCATTGTCGCTGTCGGTATCTGTTACTTTATCATAATACAGGGCATAGATATTCTTGTTCAGCTCATCGGCCTTCTGCTTGCGTGTTTCTTCGTTTTCCTCGCCGGTCAGCGTAAGCGCGGCGGGGTCAAAATGCGCGCCTGCCTGACCGTTCAGCAGCACCTTCTGGCGGAAATCGTCCAGCTCACCCGCTGTGTCCTTGCGGGTCAGGGCGATCTGCGCGGTCTGGAAAAGGGTGCGGGCGTTCGCCTCGTTCTTTTCAAACCGGGCCAGACGGGTATAGGCGATCAGGCCGCCCCCCACAAGGGCCGCCAAAATTGCCATGATCGCCAGCACGACCATAAGCTCCACCATCGTGAAGCCGCTGCTTCTGCGCGTTTTCTTGTTGCAATGCACCATAGATGCTCCCGTTTATATCACGGCACTGCCGCACCTTCCCGCCCGGCAGACGCCGTAGCGGCCATTGGAATTTGCGGCTGCGCCCTGCAAATTTGTACAGTAAGGCATAATAAGACTATATATGATAGTATTATACTCGGTTTGTGATGTTTTCGCAATAAGCGTGGTGAGATTTCGACAAATTTACACCAAATATAGTGCTGCACACGGGCGGCACGCACTATTTTGACAGATTTCATGTTACATTCCAACAAAAACATGGGATTTTTTTGTGAAATTCCTTGCAAATACAGTCTTTGCGGGGTATACTGGTTAGTGTGTTATATATAGAAGTAGAGGAAGTGAAACCATGCTGGCAGCACGACTGGGTGCCTGGCTGCGCAACACCGGGGAAAAATGGGCCAGGACCTCCTTTGCTGAAAAGCTGGCCCTGCTGCTGGCATTGCTCGCTGTGATCTATACCGTTGTGACCGGCGCGGCTGAGCTGCGCTATCAGGCCCGCGCGCGGGAGGCGCTGGCTCAGGTCAAGGCGGCGCGGCTGGCCGCCGGGGCCGTGTCCGCGCAGTGTTATTCCACCGGGCGCGCCTTTGCCGACCAGACCACTGCAGACGGCTTTGCCGACGGCGTGGCTGAGGAGATCGAGACACTGGGCGCACTGCCCGGCAGCGTGAGCCTTCTGCAGGTAGCGGACAACGGCTACACCGTGCAGCGGCTGCTCTATCAGGAAAACAGCATCTTCGCCGTCTATGACGCTGCCGAGGGCTACCGTGTCTTCCGCGCGGAGGACCGCCTGCATTACCTGACGGAGGCGAGCCATGCTGCTGCTTGAGTGCCTTTTGGATCTGATCCGTTTTTTGCTGGGCGCAGCGCTGTTCAGCTTTATGAATGTCGTGGCCTGGCGGCTGCCCCAGGGCATGGACCCCCTGCAGGGGCGCAGCCACTGCCCGCAGTGCGGTCATACGCTGGGCGCGCCCGACCTTGTGCCGGTTTTCAGCTGGCTGCTTCTGCGCGGGCGGTGCCGCCACTGCGGTGCCCGCATCCCGGTGCGGTATTTTCTGGTCGAGGTGCTGGGCGGCGTGCTGGCGCTGGGCTGCACCCGGCGCTTCGGCACCGCGCTCAGCCTGACGCAGGGGCTGTTCGGCATGAGCTGGGCGGCCCTCACCGCGCTGGCGGTCTGCGGCATTTTGCTGAGCGTTGCGCTCATTGACGCTGAGACGCAGCTTATCCCCGACCGGCTCAATCTGGCGTTGGCCGTCTGCGGCGTTTTGGGGACGCTGCTCTCCCCTGCCGGGTGGCTGTCTCACCTGATCGGGGCGGTCTGCGTCAGCGTGCCGATGCTTTTGCTCTGCCTTGCCATTGACGGCGCGTTCGGCGGCGGCGACATCAAGCTGATGGCGGCCGCCGGGCTGTTCCTCGGCTGGCAGAACACGCTGCTGGCGATGTTTTTGGGTATTCTGGGCGGCGGCCTTTACGGCATCTGGCTGCTGGCCGCCAAAAAGGCCGACAAGAAGGACCACTTTGCCTTCGGCCCGTTTTTATGTGCGGGCATCGTCATTGCCATGCTCCTCGGCGAGCCGATCCTGCAATGGTACTGCGCGTTTTTGTAAGTCCGCAGCGCCCGCCTGATTTTACTATCCGTTCGGAGGTTTCTCCCCTATGCCACAATTTCGTTATACTGCGACCAACGCCGAAGGCAAGACTGTCCGCGGTATGGCTGACGCCCCCAGTGAGGAGGCGCTCTACGCCAAGCTGCGCGATGACGGCCTGTACATGAGCGAGGCGCTGCAGACCAAGCGCGTCCGCAACGCCTTCCGCCCGCTAAAGACTGCCGTGCTGGCGGATTTCTGCCGCAATCTGGGCACCCTGCTGACCGCCGGTGTGCCGCTGGTGCGCGCCTTCCGCATCATGGCGGATGAGCGCAGCATCGACCCGCAGCAGCGGGCCCTGTACGAGGCCGTGCTGGGCGAGCTGCGCAAGGGCATCCCGCTGTCCGATGCGATGGAGTCCTGCGCACCGGCGTTCCCGAGCCTGCTGCTGGCGATGATCCGCAGCGCCGAGGGCACCGGCAGCATCGACCACGCCTGCACCCGGATGGCCACCTACTATGAGCGCGAGCATAAGATGAACCAGCAGGTCGGCAACAGTATGATGTACCCGCTCATCCTCTGCGTGCTGATCGTGGCGGTCATCGCAATTTTGATGACCTTTGTGCTGCCCCAGTTCAAGCCGATGTTTGACCAGATGGAAAAGCTGCCCTTCCTGACGCAGCTTCTGTTTGATGCCAGCGACTTTGTGGGCGCCAACTGGCCGCTGCTGCTTGTGGCGCTGGCGCTGCTCTTCTTCGGCTTCAAGCTGCTTTTGGCCCAGCCCCGCATCCGCCGCCAGTGGGACCGCTTTATCCTGCATGCGCCGGTCGTGGGCGTGCTGAACCGCAAGATCTGCACCGCCCGCTTTGCCAGCACCCTGTCCAACCTGTACGGCAGCGGCGTGCCCATCATCACAACGCTGGGCGCGGCGCGCGACTCGATCGGCAACCGCTGGATCGAAAGTCAGTTCGGCACGGCGCTGGACAGCATCCGCGCCGGTCACAGCCTGTCGCAGTCCATCGCCGCGATCGACGGCTTTGAGGTCAAACTGGCCTCCTCCATCGCCGTTGGCGAGGAGACCGGCAAGCTGGACAGCCTGCTGGCCACGATCAGCGAGACGCTCGACTACGAGGCCGAGATGGCCACCAAGCGCCTTGTCACCCTGCTGGAGCCTGTGATGATCGTCATCATGGGTCTGGTGGTCGGCGGCGTGGTGGCGGCTGTTATCGTGCCGATCTACCAGTCCTACGGCACCATCGGCGCATCGTCCGGTGCCATTTAAACTATATTCCGGAGGGTTCCTCATGGCATCACTTACCTCTTTGTATCTGTGCAGCCGCACGGTGTACGCCGCGGTGGGCAGCCCCACCGCCAAGGGCGCACGGATCACCGCTGCCGCCACAGCCCAGCTGCCCGAGGGCTGCCTGATCAACGGCGTCATTACCAACGAGGCCGACCTCGCCGAGGCGCTCAAGGCCTTTTTTGCCCGCCATAAGCTGCCCACGGGCCGGGTGGCGCTGATCGTAGGCGGCAGCCAGTTCGTACACCGCGTCATCTCCCTGCCCGCCATGAGCGAGAAAAAGCGGCTGACCGTGCTGGCGCATGAGCTTTCGTCCGGCGGTGCCGAGACAACGGCCCCGCTTGACGACTATATGCTGCTGGCCCGCGATGCCAAACCCCGCGCTGACACGGTGCTGGCCACCCGCGTGGAGCAGAGCGTCATTGCCGGGTATGCGGCGCTGGCCAAGGCTGCCGGCTTCAAGCTGTACAGCATTGATCTGGGTCTGGCCGCCCCCATCAAGGCGGTGCGCACGATCCCTGCCCTGCAGAGCGAAACCTTTGTGCTGCTGCATTTTGACGATGACACCGTTTCGGCCTGCCTGTTTGTGAAGGGGCAGTACACCTACTCGACCCGCAGCCGCCTGTTCAATCCGCGCGGCTCGGCAGAATCCGGCGCCGAGATCGCGCAAAAGCTGTCGGGCATCCTGCAGTTCCACATTGCCGGAAAGAGCGAGAACCCGATCACGACCGCCTACTTTGCCGGTGCAAACGCCGATGACTTTGCCGTCTGCCGCCCGGGCTGCGAGGCGCTCTCGCTGCGGGTGGCGCAATTCCCGGATTCGCCCACCGTCAAGCTGCCTGAGGGCACAGCCCTTGCGCAGGCGCTCTACGCCGCAGGCAATCTGATCGCGCGCTGACCCGCGCACCAACTATACAAGCCAGGGGAACATACAAATTATGGCTATGAAACAGAACAACTTTTATCTGCGCTGGCAAAAGGCCGCAGGCGCCGCCAAGAGTGAGCAGCGCAGCCGCAGCATCCGGACCGCTGCCCCCGGCGTTGCCGTGGTGGCAGCCGCCCTGCTGGGCTGGGGTGCCATGACGCTGTACACCGCCTCTCTGACCAGCCAGCGGCAGGACATCGTAAACTGGTGCAATGACAACAGCGCGGCGTTCCTTGCCTCGAGTCAGGATGCCGAGGCGGCCGCGCAGTTCCGCTCTCTGACGCAGTACGCCGACGGCATGACCGACCTGCTGGACGGCTACCCTGCTGTGACAAGCAGCCTGCTGCACCGGGTCGAAGCGGCGGGCGACGCTGCCATCACGATCCAGTTCACCAGCTACAACGCCGCCACGGGCGAGCTGCAGTTCAACGCCAACTCCAGTCAGGTCATCGACATTCCGACCTACATCCGCTCGCTGCAGAGCTGCGGCGTTTTTTCGACCGTGAGCTATACCGGCTACAACGCCGACAATGACGGCTATTCCATCGACCTGCGCTGCGTTCTGGCAGCGCCGCAGTAAGGGGGTGCGGTTATGGATATTGCACCGATGACCAAGCGCGACAAGATCCTTTTGTATGTCGTGCTGATGCTGGCCTTTATCGTGCTGTATGTGCGGTTTTTGCTGATCCCCGGCATCGGCAGCCTGCAGCAGGCCCGCGCTGACCTGACCGAGGCGCAGGACGCCCAGATCACCATGCAGGAGACGATCCTGCAGGCGGGCGTGAACGCCGCCGACAAGAACACCGCCTGGGGGGAGCTGCAGACCGCCAACGCGCGGTACTACAGCATCCTGACCAGCGATGAGCTGGATACGCTGGTGACCGGCCTTGAGCTGAACCACAGCATGCAGCCCGTCTCCCTGAGCATCGGCCAGCCGCTGACCCAGAGCATGACCGGCTACATTGCCGGCACACAGGCCGGGCAGAGCCCCGCCCCCTCCGGCAGCGCAGCGGCCGCCGTCACGGCAGATCAGGTGGACACGACTGCCGCAGGCAATGCCCTGCTGCAGCAGATCCTTGCCGCTGACCTTGTACCCTACTACGACCAGCCCGGCTACCTCCAGACCTCCGATGTGACCTTCAGCTGCTCGGGCGAGGCGAGCAATTTCCTGAGCCTGCTTGATGATCTGGCGGACAACTATCCGTCCATCCAGCTGCAGAACTTTTCCATCACCACCCGCAGCTTTGCCGCAGCGGACGGCACCTCGTCCAGCGGCAGCATCTACAATGTGACGCTGCGCGTCGTACTCTGTGACAAAGGAGGCGTACAGCCGTGAAAAACATCCGTCTTGGCGATGTTCTGATCGAGTTCGGCTACATCACGCCCGAGCAGCTCAACGCCGCCCTTGCCTACCAGAAGGAGCACCGCGACCTGCGTGTCGGTCAGGCACTGCAGGAGCTGGGCTATGTCAATGAGCGGCAGGTCCTGCAGGCCCTTGCCAAGCGCCTGCAGATCCGCATGATCGACATTGAGCACACCAACGTTGATGTGACGGCTGTCGAGAAGGTTCCGCAGGAGCTGGCGCAGAAATATGACATGCTGCCTATCGCGCAGAGCGGCCATACGCTGACCATCGCCGCCAATGACCCGCTGAACTACTACGCCATCGAGGACATCCGCCAGCTGACCGCCATGGAGCCGGAGATCGTGCTGGCCGAGCTGGAACCGCTGCGCCGCGCCGTCCGCTACTATTACGCCGAGGTCAGCGCCCGCAAGGCAGCCCGCAACGCCAACAGCAGCGACACGGCCGCCGCGCAGACGGAGGATCTCGCCATCGACATGACCGCCGAGGGCGGCGATCTGGACGCGCCGATCATCCGCCTGCTGAACAGCCTTGTGCAGCGTGCCGTGACGACCACCGCCTCGGATATCCACATCGAGCCGTTTGAGGGCGAGACAAAGGTCCGTATGCGCATTGACGGCGTCATCATCGACTATGTGACGCTGCAGCGCGCTTTGCACCAGCCGCTCATCGCCCGCATCAAGATCATGTCCAACCTTGACATTGCCGAGCACCGCATCCCGCAGGACGGACATTTCCGCGCCCGGCTTGAGACCGGCCCCGATGTCAATGTCCGCGTCTCGATCCTGCCGACCGTCTTTGGCGAGAAGGCCGTGCTGCGTATCCTGTCCAGCAACACCTACATTAAAAATGCCAACCACTTCGGCATGAATGATGAGACCTACCGGCGGTTTTTGCCGCTGCTCAACCGCCCCAACGGCATCGTCTACCTGACCGGGCCGACAGGCTCCGGTAAGACGACAACGCTCTACATGGTCCTGCAGACCATCGCCGAGCGGCAGGTCAATGTCTCGACGATCGAGGACCCTGTCGAGCGCAATCTGGCCCGCATCAACCAGACGCAGGTCAACAACATTGCGGGCCTGACCTTTGAGAGCGGCCTGCGCGCCCTGCTGCGTCAGGACCCCGATGTCATCATGGTCGGCGAGACCCGCGATGCCGAGACGGCGTCCATCTCAGTCCGCGCGGCCATCACGGGCCACATGGTTTTTTCGACCCTGCACACGAATGACGCGCTCTCCTCCATCGTCCGTCTTGAGGACATGGGCGTGGAGCGGTACATGGTCGCCAACTCGGTGGCCGGTCTGGTCGCCCAGCGCCTGATGCGCCGGGTCTGCCCCCACTGCGCCCGGCAGATGCCCGTCACCGAGGAGGAGCGCACCTATCTCGGCCCTGACATTCCCTTTGTGCGGCGCGGCAGCGGCTGCACCCAGTGCAACGGCACCGGCTACCGCGGCCGCGTGGCGATCCACGAGCTGGGCGAGCTGATCTCCGCCGGGGCCACGCAGGAGGAGCTGACCGATGCCGCCCGCCGCAATCAGGGCATGACCAGCCTGCGCGAGGCCGCCCTGCAGCTTGTGCGCGAGGGCGAAACCACCCCGGAAGAGCTGCTGAAGATCACCTTCTATGAGGAATAAGGGGAACGGGTGCTGAAGGCAGCGTTCTCTCCGGCTTCTCTTTCTTAAAAGTGAGGTATGTCCCATGCAAATCCATGAACTCACCGCGCTGGCGCGGCAGATGAAGGCCAGCGACATCCATCTCTCCGAGGGGCTGCCCCTGATGTTCCGGGTGGACGGGCGGCTGATGCAGCCCCCCGTGCAGATGAGCGCTGACGAGACCCGCTCCCTGATTCTGGGGCTGATGGACGAGGCGCACCGCGAGGCCATCCTTACCGAGCGGATTGATGCCGATTTTGCGCTGGTCGCACCGGACGGCACCCGCAGCCGCGTGAATGTCTTTTTCCAGCAGGGGCGGGCTGCGGCCACGCTGCGCCTGCTCAACGATGCCATCCCCACGCTGGCAGAGCTGTCGATGCCGCCCGTGCTGACAAAGCTGGCGGACGAGCCGCGCGGTCTGATCCTTGTCACCGGCCCCACCGGCAGCGGCAAGTCCACCACGCTGGCCGCGATGATCGACCATATCAACGAGACCCGCAGCGACCACATCATCACGATCGAGGACCCCATCGAGTATGTCTATCAGGGCAGGCAGGCGCTCATCCACCAGCGTGAGGGCGGCGCTGATGCGCGCAGCTTTGCCTCGGCACTGCGCAGCGCCCTGCGCGAGGACCCCGATGTCATTCTGGTCGGCGAGATGCGCGATTACGAGACGATCTCCGCCGCCGTCACCGCCGCCGAGACCGGCCATCTGGTCCTCAGCACGCTGCACACGATCGGCGCAGCCCAGACCATCGACCGCATCATTGATGTCTGCCCCGCCGGTGCGCAGAACCAGATCCGCGGCCAGCTGGCCGCCGTGCTGCGCGGCGTCATCACCCAGCAGCTTCTGCCGCTGGCCGGGGGCAAGGGCCGCTGCGCCGCGACCGAGATTCTGGTCGGCACCGATGCCGTGGCAAACCTTATCCGTGAGGGCAAGTGCTACCAGATCCCAAGCATCCTGCAGTCCGGCGCTGCGCTGGGCATGCACAGCCTGAACGCCGATCTGGCGCGCCTTGTCAGTATGGGCCGCATCACCCGCGAGGCCGCCGAGCGCTGCGCCACCGACAAGAGCGATCTGCAAAATTATTTATAAACACACCAAAAACGGGGTATCCGCCATTGTACGGCAGATACCCCGTTTTTGTTTGCTTTATTGGGGGGCGCCGCCCCCTGCATCACTTGTTTGCGCCCTCCTTCCCCTCGGCCAAAATCCTTACCAGCCACGCCGGTACCGGTGCGCCCATGGCAGCGGCATTCTCGGCAATGCTGCCCAGCTCCGTAAAAATATACCATACCAGCACCACGGGCAGCACCACGCCGTTCGGCTGCAGCCCCAGCCCCGGCAGGTTGGCAACCGCCATGCCCAGCACGCCATCGGTCAGGGCGCTTACCAGCACCACAACGACCATACCGGCCTTGTGCCAGATACCGGCGCGGGCCGCCGCGCTCGACCACTGCCCCCTGCAGGCCGCTGCCGCGCTGCCGCTGGCCCAGTCCAGCGCCATACAGGCGCCCCACGCCAACACCAGCCAGCCCAGCCAGCCAAACACCGCCGTAAAGGCCCCACAGGCTGCCGCCACCGCTGCCTTGCTGCACTGCAGCAGGTTTCGCTTTTCCATCATGTATCCTCCCATCTGCTCTTGTACAGGCCCGCCTGCACCAATCCGCGCTGCCGGCAAAGCGCAAGCACCGCATCGGCGTCACCCTGCGTCACCGGCCCGACTGTGATAAGCTGGCGCTTTTCCGCGCCGCCGTACACGCCCGGCGCGTTGCCGCACCCGGCGTAGGCGGTCGGGTCCAGCCCTGTTCCGTTTGCTGCGGCGCGCACCTCAAAATGGCAGTGCGGGTAGGGCGGGTCTGCCAGCGCCGCATTGCCGGTATTGCCCATAACGCCCAGCGCGTCCCCGCTGGCCACCCGCTGCCCGGCCTTGACCAGCAGCCGTGCGCAGTGGGCAAAGTAGAGAAAATTCACCGCATCCGGGGTCTGCGCACGATCAAGCTGCACACAGACATACCAGCCCCACTCCCAGGTCCTGTTCTGTCGGTCGGTCACGATGCGCGCCCGCGTCACCCGCCCGGTGATCCGCTTTCCTTTATAATAGGGCATCCGCACGGTCGTATCGTCCAGCCCCACCAGATCCACTCCGCCGTGCCACACACGGCCACCGCCCCGTGTGAACCCAAAGCAGGCGTAGGGGTAGGCGATCCGGGTGCGCCCTGCAAAGATACCGCTCTGCCTCATGCCGTCACGCCCCCCTGCGCAGTGTGTAGATGACCTTCATCGTCTTGTCGGCGGTCTTTTCCACCGCCTTGGGCAGGTCATTGATGGTCGCCAGATAGTTTGCCCGCAGCACCCGCTCGGTGCGCATACGGCTGTCGCTGTAGTAGCGGCGCAGCGGCGTTACCGGCTCGCCCAGCACCGGCCCCATGGCTCCAAAGCCGGTGGTCGAGGTATCGTAGCCCGCTGCCTCGCAGGAGAACAGCTCGTTTTTCTCGGTGTTCAGCACCACGCCGCGGGTGCGGTAATAGCAGTAAAGCCGCCCGTCATGTGCATCGCTGAGGTATTGCAGGGTATCGCCGTGCATCGTGACGGCCTGCACATCGGTCGGGTCCGCCAGCGGAAAGCGGTAGATCTGATAGGTCGAGGGCGCTGTCATGTACAGGCTGCCGCCGTAGACCGTGCCGTTCAGCGGTGTGGACTTTGCCTCGCTGACAGCGGCGCGCAGCGCACCGCCGGTGTTGTTGGGGACGGTGTAATCTCTGGCCGCCAGCGTTTTGCGGTCATACTCCCGCACCCGGATGCTGCCGCCCGCCGCGATGGTGCTGCCCTCCGGCGCTGCGATAAGGTAGAGCTTGTCCGCCTCGGCGTCAAAGCAGAGGCGGCAGTACCGGCCCGCATTGCCGGATACCGACTGCAAAAAACCGGAAATGTCCACCGTATCGGTCGCAACAAGGCTGTCCCAGCCGCCCTGCGTATCACGCCGGAAAAGATCCAGCGTCCTTAGCCCAAGGCAGTGGCGGCGCAGCTCCAGCACACCGCGGGCGGTGTCCACCCTGCCCGCCAGCGCTTCATCAGCCGCCGGGTCCGCATAGAGCAGCACCCCGCGCTCGCCCGTAGGGTAGCAATCCTTGGCCAGCAGCCCGGTCAGCAGCTGGTCGCCGCCCAGCGCCCCGCCGAAGCTCAGCCGGCCGGCCATCACAGGGGAAGCATTGGGCGCATCGATCATCTCGGAATAGTACGCGCCCTGCGGCTGGGTCAGGCAGACTGACTGTATGACGCCGTTGCCCTGATTGGTGGCAAACTCATAGACATAGGTCATCGTGCCGCCCGCCGGGTCCAGCTTTGTCTCGGTCAGGTTGGCGCTGCCGCGGGTCGTGTTGGTCGTTGCATTGACAAGACCGGCGATGGCCGTGCCCGTGATGCCTGCCGCCGCCGGGGCAAACCGCGTTGCCGGGTCTGCGCCGAGGGGGCTGTCATACAGGAGCAGCCCGCCGTAGAACATCGTGACAAGGTCCTTCGGCGCGTTGGGGTCGTCCTGCTGACCGCGCCAGAGCAGCATCGCCTTGTTCAGGCTGCCGCCGTAGCCGTTGAAGATTTCCCCCACCGCGTTCGTAATGATGTTGTCCTTCTCGACCACCTCCACCGCACCGGTGTGTATGTCGGTCAGCTCCAGCCGTGTATGGCCGTGCAGTTTCATTTCGGTTCCTCCTTCGTTATCTCGGCGCCGCCGTCCTGCAGGGGGCCCAGTGCCAGCGTGCGGGGCGTCAGGCGCACCGGCGCGACCAGCTCCTCACATTCCAGCAGGCCGTTCCACGGCGTCTCCCCCGCCATGCCCTGCCCGGTCACGGTGGCCTTGATGCCGTACTGCGCCACCCGCACCGTGCCGCCGCTGCAGACCAGCCGTACCGACAGCCGCTTGACGGTGTTTGCCTCGACATTTGCAAACGGATAAAAAAGCGCCAGCGTGTGGGGGCCTGCCTCCATCCGCTGCTGCGGCGTAAAATTTTCGATCTGCTGATCGTTCAGGTAGTAATGCACGGTCAGGGTCAGCGCCGCATCGTCCGGCTCAGCGTCCGCTGTCAGCTGCGCAAGGAAGATCGCGCTCGTATCCTCGATCGCCGCAAAGGAGATCGTGACCGCCGGCACTTCCGCTGTGCGCACGGTCAGCGCCGCCGCGTTTGTAAAGCTGTAGTAGGTCAGCCGCTTGCTCTCGGCGCTGTTCTGCAGGCGGCGCAGCGTGCGCTCGGTCGCGCCGTCCCCGGCCCCGGCCAGATAGGGGTTGCGCCCCACGCTTTTAAGGGTCTGCCGCCCACGGTACCGCCATACAAAATGCGTGACCAGCATCTCGGGGGCGCTGCCATCCGCGCGGGGCAGGGCAATGCGGTCCCCCGGCTCAAACGCCGGGTCGCCGGGCATTGTCACAGTGGCCGGGGTGTAGTCAAGCTTTTGCAGCACCGCAAACAGATGCTCGGCGATTTGCGCGCGTATCTCGGGCAGGCCCTTCTCCGCCAGCGGCATCTCGGTGATCGTCATGGTCAGGCCGCTGTCCTGCTCGTTCCCTGCCGCATACCGGCCATCGGCTGTCTCAATGCTCAGCGCCGCATAGTGGCAGCGCAGGTCTGAGATGCCGGCCTCGCTGCGGTCCCCGGGGCCGAGTGCCGCGCACACCGCTGCCGCAAAGGGGCGTATGACGAGCCGCCCGGCCCGGTCTGCCGCCGCAAAGCCGCCCACCAGCTGCGCCACCGCCGATGCACAGTCCCGCCAGCTTTTCAGGCCGTCCGCCGGGCTGATCTGGCAGACAAGGGCTGCGTTCTCGTTGAGCGCGGCCACCTCCCCGGCCGTCTGGCCCAGTGTCAGGCCGCAGGCATCGGCGATTTGGCCAAGCAGCTCATATGCCGTGCCCTGCAGCACGGTGCCGTCATAGCGGCGCTGCAGCGCCAGCAGATTGTCATACGCCTTGATGCTGACATACAGTGCCCTGCGCTCGGCCTCCGCCACGGTATAGCTGCCAAGCGGGACCTCCTCCCACTGGCCGTCCGGCAGCTGCAGCCCGTAGGCAAGGCAGAGCCTTGCGCCGTAAAAGGCATGGCGGCTCAGCACCGTGCGCAGGTTGAGCGCCGCCTGCCCGAGGTAAGCGCAGCCGAAGGCCAGCTCCTCCCCCGTGACGCACTGGTTGTCTAGGGTCAGCGACCCGCTCATAAGCTCGGCCGCCGTCAGCGGCAGCACGGTGCCGTCCGTCAGGGTCAGTGTGCCTGTCACCCGGTCGGTGCGGGTGCGTGCCCGTATGGCGGCCTTGTAGGCTTCCGATACTGGATATATCCGGATCTCCTCCCCTCAAAATTCAATCAGATGGACCGAGGCCGCCCAGACCGCCCTGCCGTCGCGGGCGGCCTTCAGGTCAGCCGTGCGGTCCCCGGCGTACATCCGGGCCGTGCGCATCTCGCCGAAGAAATACTGCACCTGCATACTGTCCGGGGCGGTCGCATTCAATACGGCGGCGCACTGCGCCGTGGTCAGGGCCTCCCAGCTGACACTGATCTTGGCCACACCGCCGCGCACCCGCTCGCGCACCAGAACGCCGTCCTCCGTGCGGCCGGTGCCGCTGCTGTCCAGATCGGAAAGCTGCACCTTGTACGCGCCGGGTACGGGCAGCGCCGTGCCGTCAATGGTTAAGATTTCCACACTTCACCTCCCGCCGCTGCGCAGTGCGCGGCGATTCTGACTGTTGGCGATGACGCTGTCGAGCAGCTCCTCGCCAATGTAGATGTTGATGGGCTGGTCGCCGCCCTGTGCGCCGCCCTGCCATGCGGCCAGCGTCTCCGCCAGCGCCTGCCGGATCGTGTCCAGCGGTGCCTCGATGTTCGTACCGCTGCGCTGGTCGCCCAGCATAGCCAAAAACTGACGGTTCGGCGGTATGACCGCCCCCTGCGCCAGCGCCGGCACCGGCACGGCGGCGGCATAGCCCAGCCCGGGCAGGGCGTCCCGGGCGCTCAGCAGCTGCCCGGCACCGCCCAGCACGCCGCCTGCCGCCGCTTTGGCCTGCCCGATGGCCGACAGCAGCCCATTGATGGCCGCCGCGATGGCGCTGACCATGCCGCGCACGACCGCCAGAACCGTACTGACCGCTGTCTGCACGATTGAAACGATGCGCCCCCACACGGTCGAGACGGTAGCCGCCATTGCGTTCCAAGCGGCGTCCCACGCGCCCCGCAGCACAGCGGTCAAAAAGTCTGCCAGCCCGCGCAGCACGGCCAGCAGGATCGTGATGCCGTCCGCCACGATGCCGGCCGCACCGGTCACGGCTGTACCCAGCACCGTGAACACCTCAACAGCCGCCGGGGCCAGCGCCGTCACAAGCCACTGCACGAACGGGGCCAGCACCGTGTTCCAGACCGTCAGCAGCAGCGTACCCACCGCGCCGAGGCAGGCAGTCAGCTCATTCCAGAGCGGCTGCAGGTGCGCAGCCCAGAGCGTATCCAGCAGCGCAAAAAGCTGCAGCAGCACCGGCTGCACCACCCCGGACCAGAGCGCCGACACAAGGCCCGCCACATTCTGCCAGCCCTCGGCCAGCCCGGCCAGAATGGGCTGCCCGTAGAGTGCCCATGCGTTCTGCAGCCCGGCCCAAAGCCCCTGCCAGACTGTGTCCAGCAGCGCCGCCGCAGGGGCAAGCACCGTTTCCAGCTCGGCCCAAAGCGGCTGCCAGACGCGCAGCACTGCCTCACGCAGGGCGTTCCACACGGTCTGCCAGGCTGCGGCAAACGGCGCAAAAAAGCTGCTGAGATACGCCCAGAAATCCGCCCAGACGCCGCGCAGGCTGTCCAGCACGGCCCGCCAGACATCGGCCCAGTCCCTGCCGTCGCTGCCTCTGGCGGTGCGGCGGGCCGTGCCGGCGGCATTGCCCGCTGTGCGCTTTTCCTTTTCGGGCGCTGCAGCCTTCTGCGCCGCGGGGGCGGGCAGGCGGTTGATCTCGTCAAATTTCGCAAGGCTGCGGGTGGTTTTCACGCTCTGCACCGCGGTTGCCTGCAGTGCCGTGCGCAGCTCCTCCACGACCCTGCGGGCCTGCTGGCCCGCATCTCCCATACTGCCCAGCGCCTGCGTGATGCCATCGAGCGCCGCCCGCAGGCTCCCCGCCGGGAGCTTGAGGGTCGAAAGCTCGTCAAATCGAATCGTTTGCGTAGGTTTCCCTCCTTTTTTGTCTGGTCACTGCAACAGGGCAAGCAGCCTTTGCTTTTCGGCCTCCTGCGCGGGGCTGGCCGGGCTGCGCAGCTCGACCGCCGCACGGTGGGTGCGGTAAAAGTCCAACTCCCAGTTTTCCAGCCGCTTGCCGCGGCGCAGCTTGTCGCGGATGGCCACCACCGTGGCAAAGCTCCCCTCGCCAATGGCATCGAACCACGCCAGAAAGCTCCACCAGTGCAGGTACGGCAGGGTGCGCACATCCGGCCCGGCCGCCCGGCTGATGCCCGCAGCGATGAGCGGTGCATCCTGCTGCCAGTCCATCAGCGGCGGGCCGGGGCGCGCCCGCTCACGGCGGCCCGCCGCCAGAAACCGCGCCAGAAAATCAGTGGCCTGCGGCCAGCAAGCCTGCGGCATCTCGGCAAATGTTGGGTAAAACAGCCGCATCGCCACATACCAGCGCCCGCTTTGGTCCAGCTGTGGGTCAGCCGTGCCGCCCAGCCAGCGCAGCAGCTCCAGAATATCGCGGTAGTCGGTGCGTATCGCATACGCCGTGCCGTCCAGCTCGGCCTGCATCGGCAGGCACCAGCAGCCCGTCATTCCGCGCCCCGGGCTGCGCGGGCGGCCTGCGCGGCAGCCTCGGCCGCATCGGCGGCGGCGTGCAGGCGGCGCTCGGCCCCCTCGCGCAGGATCGGCGTCAGCGCCTCGAGCAGGTTCTGCACCACGCGCCGCCCGTTTGCCCCGACCCCGGCCAGATTCACACCGTCCAGGATCGCATCAAAGTCATTCTCCGCGCCGAAGATCTCCCCCAGCAGCCGCTTGATCCGCCCGTCATAGTCCTGCAGCAGCGCAAGGCCGGCGGCGGCGCGCTGCTGCCCGGAGCGATCCGCTTCGAA
>OGUC01000420.1_pt1 | contig 26234 bp, 20 predicted proteins | sample 1573701 | NCBI WGS metagenome assembly OGUC01 (sample SAMEA2582017, study PRJEB24529) | metagenome | biome: Human gut stool | place: China | collected 2011
CGCTTCTTGTACTACTTGTCTGTTTATGTAAAATCTTTCAAAGAACTCTTTCTTTTGTTGCTAAGAGAAAGTGTATTTCTCAAAAGCGAGTGCAAAAGTACTAACTATTTTTCATTCCACCAAATCTTTTCGCAAAAAAGTTGCTTTTTCAGTTAGTTTTTAACATCTATAAAGACTTTATACAAGAGATTTTAGCTGCTTACATTATTGTATATATGCGCTTGCCTATGCACACACTTAGGCGTATACGCAAGCGTAACTATAATAATTGTTAATGATTGAACATTCGCAAGTTTGCACCACACGCTCTGAAAGGGCGTGTGGGACGAAACTTGAAGAAAAATTGCTAATGATTTCACATTAATTCACGTTTAGAAGTTTACGCTTATCCATAGCCATTAACTTTATTTTGCTGATAATATTTTAACGGATTATACATCAGGGATACCGATTAGACTGGGATTCTAGGAGTTTCTGCAGAAAGAAATCATAAAAAAAAAGAGGACTCTCTAAAAAAGATACCCATTTCGGAATCAAAAGCAAACGCTTAAAATATGTAAAAATGGAGAGGATTCTTAAAATATGTTTATAAAAAAGCAAGAAACACCCTTCACCACCCTTCACCCGTAACTATTTGACACATAAAACGTTAAATAAAAAGGTGAAGGGTGAAGGTTTGAAAACTCTTTTTTATATATACGCGCGGCAAGGGAAAAATGAAAGGGTACCCTAGGGTCAAAAATCGGAAAAACCCTAAAAAAAGAATATAATATAAGATTTAAAATATACCCTTCACCCTTCACCTCGTTGCCACAACCCAGTTTCAATATCTTCGTCATCGGAGTACCTACATTTGTCATCTTGGTTTATCCTTCGGAGATATTCTGCTATCTTTCGGAGATATTTTCTTATCCTTCGGAGATATTCTGCTATCTTTCGGAGATATTATCTTATTCTTCGGAGATATTCTTCTGAATGATTCCATGATATTTTTCGCACTTTATTTCCCGAATCCACGCAAATCACACAAATCGCATAGGTAGAAAACGGAAAAGACGTATCTTTGCATTCGAAATAAAACGAATAGCGTATGAGACTGGTAGAAGAAAGAGAAGATAAGAGATTAAGATGGCAATGGCAGATCAATTTCAACCGCAAGGAGACTGACATGAAGTCAGACATCACCATCATTCCTAGCGGCAACTATCATATCCTGATAAAGGGTCTGAAACAGAACGACATCATCAGAATATACGGAGCCTCAGGTGTCCTGGCGCTTCAGAAACAGGCAAAACTGATACAGAACAGCTTCGCACACCAATAAATGGGACTGTAGCCGTAGAGGTAACACGAGGCGGAAAACAGATAGCCGTAAAGAAGATAGCCCTTAAACAAAGGAATGAATGACGTAAAATTACGGAATAAATGTTAATAAAGCGCAGAGATTATCGTTCGTTTCAATAATTGGCATTATCTTTGCGCTTATTATATTATTCAATAGACCATAAATAACAAAAGAAAATAGAATTATGACAGAAAAGGAAATGTACAATCTGATAAATAGTCAGAACAACCAGCAGAGCAATGGCTTTGCTGTTAATGAGAAAGAGCGAGGTATAAGCGGTGTTTTCTCTGCTTTGATGCGCAAAGTGTATACATGGATGACCTTAGCTCTCCTGATTACGGGCGTTACAGCCTATGGTGTGGCTAGCAGTCCTACCCTGCTGATGACCTTGATGACAAGCCGTGGCTTGCTCTTTGGCTTGATTATCGCAGAGCTCGCCCTGGTATTCATCATTACCGGTGCCCTACAGAGACTCTCCCTGACTACGGCCACCCTACTCTTCATCGTCTACTCGGTTTTGAATGGTGCCATGCTTTCATCCGTATTCGTAGTTTATACGATGACCAGTATTGCCAAGGTATTTTTTATTACAGCCGGCACATTCGGAGCGATGGCTTTCTATGGTTACACCACCAAGAAGGATTTGACCTCTTTAGGAAAAATACTCTTCATGGCGCTGATTGGTCTGATTATCGCTACCATAGTAAACATGTTCTTGAAGAGTTCGGGATTTGATTACATTTTGAGTTACGCCGGCGTAGCCATCTTCGTTGGCTTGACCGCTTGGGACAGCCAGAAAATCAAGCAGATGCTCCAGACACAATACGACATGAGCGAGGGCGCACAGAAACTGGCACTCATCGGAGCCTTGACCCTGTATCTCGATTTTATCAATCTCTTCCTCTACTTGCTCCGCATCTTCGGAGGCAGCAACAAGGAATAATGAAAACGAGAACCGGGAATAAAGTAAAAAACAAAGAATAACATACATAACGAGAAAGGTTGGCTTGCCCTCAACGGGTTGGCCAACCTTTATTTTTTATTCCTAGAAAAAGTAAATGCTAGAGTTATATTCTCTTCAAAAAGTTCTATGGTGCAAAGATAGAAAAAAAAATGAGAACCATGGTTTCAAAATAGCAAAAATTAGTTTCAAATGGACAAAAAGTGTCTTTTGACATTTTTCAGTGTAACACTGACTTTTCAGAACAACCTACACATCAACAACTTACACATTTGTCCTATATTTATTAGGAGAGCAACCAAAAGAGGCAAAAAATACTCTTCTGAACGTAGAAATAGAATTAAATCCCGATTTGATGGCGATTTCCGGCAAAGGATAGTTCGTTGACTTCAACAAGTTCTCAGCATACTGTATACGATAAGTATTCACATAATCATAAAACGTCTGCCCATTCTGCCGGTTAAAATAGCGACTCAGATAAGTACGGTTCGTACCTACAGCCAGCGCCACATCAGACAATTTCAGTTTCGGATTGAGATAGATTTTATCTTCCTCGAACAACCGCTGCACCTCAGCAGCCATCCCCGAAACATCTACTTCGTTCTGCTCTAACGGTACAATTTCAACATCGCTCAACTCTTCTATCACTGACTCATGCCTATAAACAAAATAATCTATCAGCATCCAGAGTATCAGAGAACTTACCATATAGATATTGTCGTAATCCACATTAATAACGAAACAGCTCAGCGTCCATAAAAACAGAATCAGGAAGAAGGTATTGAGAATGGCAAGAAGCCAATTCAGATTAATATTTTCCTGATAAGAAAAGCGCTCTTTCAGCTGGCGATGATACCTCCGAATCATAAAGATAAGCAATATAAAGGTAGAGCATCCATAAATGGCTCCCCAGACAGAAAGCACATAAAACCAGATGATATTATGGGTAAAAATATAGAACACCGGCAACAAGAGGAAAGGCAATTCCAGCATCAAAGCTTTCACCCATCTGAACCAGCCCGGCTTCACCAGTTCCATCAACACAAAGCTGTAGAACGGAATAATCATCATATCCAACGAAGACGTAAGATACCACGCATGCTCATTGTCAAAACCATAAATCAGAAAGAAAACCATGTCCTTTAACAACTGTAGGTCGACCACAATCATGAGCCACATAATCATCCGAAAGAGCATCTCCTTTCCTTTTCTCCAAAACAGGAAAGCCATCATGGAGAAGAACATCATGCTCATACCATAAATAAAACTCGTTACCGAATCCATGTCTACTTTCTATATAAATAAACAAAAAGGCACACCTATGGAGAGATGTTCTAACATTCCAAAGGTGTGCCATGATATAAATTAATGCCTTATATATAATAAGGTGTAATATTAAATGAAATAACCTAATTAGTCGATTTCCTCATCGGCCTCGTAACCTCCCATCTCACGGATAGCATTCTTCAGCATCGTATACTGCTGGTAGAGATGGTTTACAGGCTCTTCACCCTTAGTATAATCGTGCATAGGTGCCTTGAGGAAGAAACTCAAGAAACGCTGGGTTCCGAAACGGCCTGCACGAGCAGCAAGATCGCTCAACAATGTAAGGTCGAGCAGCAATGGAGCAGCAAGGATAGAGTCGCGGCAGAGGAAGTTAATCTTAATCTGCATTGGGTAACCCATCCAGCCGAAGATATCGATATTATCCCAACCCTCCTTGTTATCGTTGCGAGGTGGATAATAGTTGATACGTACCTTGTGATAGTACTGAGTATCTTCGTCGTTACCATGACCATAGAGATCTGGCTGAGCTTCTGGTTTCAGGATTGTCTCAAGAGTAGAGAGTTTACTTACCTCCTTGGTATGGAAATTAGCCGGTTCATCGAGAACGAGACCATCACGGTTGCCAAGAATATTGGTAGAGAACCAGCCATTCAAGCCGAGACAACGGGTACCGATGATAGGAGCAAAACCACTCTTGACAAGAGTCTGACCTGTCTTGAAGTCCTTACCGGCGATAGGCATCTTGGTCTTCTCTGCGAGTTCCCACATAGCAGGAATATCAACAGTTGTATTAGGAGCACCCATGATGAAAGGAGCACCCTCTGTCAAAGCAGCATAAGCGTAGCACATGGATGGAGCTACATGCTGGCGGTCGTCAGCCTTCATTGCAGCCTCAAGTGCTGCCAATGTACCATGAATCTCCATATCTACAGGAACATAGATTTCAGTAGATGCTGCCCAGATAACAACGATACGGGCACAACCGTTCTTCTCCTTGAAGTCGCGGATATCCTGACGAAGATCCTCTACCATCTCCCAGCGGGTCTTGCAATCCTTCACATTGTCGCCATCAAGACGCTTTGCATAGTTCTTGTCGAATGCAGCCTTCATTGGTACTACCTTCTCCAACTCCTCGCGTACAGGGTTGATATCTTTTTCCTTCAATACCTCAGCATACATAGCTGCCTGATAAGCATTCTGCGGATAAACATCCCAAGTACCGAATACGATATCATTAAGGTCAGCAAGTGGAACGATGTCCTTATAGTGCAAATATTTCTTGTCTGCACCCTTGCCAACACGAATTTTGTCGTACTGAGTCATTGAACCTACTGGCTTCGCAAGTCCCTTACGAGTCATGAAAACACCGGTCATGAAGGTAGTAGCTACTGCGCCACAACCAACAACCAAGATTCCCAGCTTACCTTCTGCTGGTTTAACATTCATTTTTTCCATCTTCTAAAGGTTTATTTTTATCAAGTTGATTATAATCAAAGAATTGTGTCTGCAAAGATAACAAAAACTAATTGAACCGATGCGGTTTTCGTAGACTTTCTTTCAATAATTTACAATAATTAGCTTAAAATAGACAAAAAAGGCTTTTTTGCATCAAAAGCCTTGTGTAGAAAATCTGTATAAAATAACTGAATATATGCATATTTATTCTATATTCATACATAACAAAAGACAAAATAATGTTATTTTATGCATTTTTCTTTCATTTTATTTGGCTATTTGCAAAATATATTGTAATTTTGCAGCCGTTAAACGAATAAAAATACAGCATATGAAGGCAAAGAATAGCAGATTGGAAACTTTGAAGATGCTTATATCAAGTCAAGAGTTGAGTTCGCAAGACCAACTTTTGGAGGCTCTTCACAAAGAAGGCTTTAAGATTACGCAAGCCACATTGAGCCGTGACTTAAAACTGCTCAAGGTGGCAAAGGCAGCATCTTCGAGTGGAAAATATGCGTATGTTCTGCCCAACGATACATTATATAAGAGAGTATCAAACCATATTCCAGTGAGCAAGATGATGGTGAATACCGGATTCCAGTCTATCAACTTCTCTGGAAACATGGTCGTGATCAAAACCCGTCCGGGATATGCAAGCAGCATTGCCTATAATATAGATAATAGTGATATTCCTCAAATTCTGGGAACCATCGCTGGCGATGACACGATCTTTCTGGTTAAGAAGAAAGGGACAACAGAAGAGGAAATCATCAATGCACTAGCAGAGGTAATTCCAGACGTTCACCATAAATATGTATAAGGTAGTTGCATTTTAATGCAAAACATACACCTTATTATATATAAAGAAAGAATATTAAAACAAAAACATTTTAAGATAGAAGAGAAAAAAATGGAAGAAGCAGAAGTTAAAGTAATGGTGGCTGACGAAAGTCACATCAAGTACATCGACACCATTCTGACTACAATTGCAGAAGCTGCAAAGAAACGTGGTTCTGGTATCGCCAAGCGTTCACCAGAGTATGTTGCCACCAAGATGCGCGAAGCCAAGGCGGTCATCGCTCTCCAGGGAGAGAAGTTCGCAGGTTTCAGCTACATCGAAACATGGGGCAACAAGCACTATGTCACCACATCAGGTTTGATCGTTCACCCAGACTTCCGTGGTTTGGGATTGGCAAAGCGCATCAAGAACCTGACCTTTACGCTCGCCCGACAGCGATGGCCTCATGCCAAGATTTTCTCTTTGACTTCCGGTTCGGCTGTCATGAAGATGAACACCCAGTTGGGTTATCTTCCAGTTACTTTCGCCGACCTGACCGATGACGAGTCTTTCTGGCGTGGTTGCGAGGGTTGCATCAACGTAGATGTGCTCCATCGCACCAACCGCAAATACTGCATCTGCACCGCCATGCTCTTCGACCCAGAAGAACATCTGCCTATCAAGCTTCCTCTGGAGGTAATTGAAAGAATCAGAAAGATTGACGGTCCATCTGCAGAAATTTAAATCCTTATATATAAAAGGTGTTGGCAAGAATGCCAATTTAACACTTAACATTTCACACTTAACATTAATCATAAGGTTATGGCAAATAAAAAAGTAGTAGTCGCTTTCAGCGGCGGTCTCGATACATCATACACAGTAATGAAGTTGACCCAGGATGGCTGGGATGTTTATGCAGCATGCGCTAACACAGGTGGTTTCTCTGCCGAGCAGTTGAAGACCAACGAGGAGAACGCATATAAATTGGGTGCCAAGGCATACGTCACTCTCGACGTTACCCATGAGTATTACGAGAAATCATTGAAATACATGATTTTCGGTAATGTGCTCCGCAACAACTGCTACCCTATCTCTGTATCTTCTGAGCGTATCTTCCAGGCTATCGCCATCGCTCGTTACGCCAAGGAGATTGGTGCTGACGCCATCGCTCACGGAAGTACAGGTGCCGGCAACGACCAGATTCGTTTCGACATGACATTCCTGGTGATGGCTCCTGGTGTAGAGATCATCACCTTGACACGTGACAAGGCGCTTTCTCGTAAGGAGGAGGTTGATTACCTGAACGAGCACGGCTTCTTTGCAGACTTCACCAAATTGAAGTATTCTTATAACGTAGGTATCTGGGGAACCAGTATCTGCGGCGGTGAGATTCTCGACCCAACCCAGGGTCTCCCAGAGGAGGCTTACCTGAAGCACGTTACTGCCAAGGAAGAAGAGGCTGAGTTGAAGATTACTTTCGAGAAGGGTGAGATCGTGGCTGTCAACGGCGAGAAGTTTGATGATAAGATTGCAGCCATCCAGAAGATTGAGGAGATTGGTGCTTCTTACGCTATCGGTCGCGACTGCAACGTGGGTGACACCATCATCGGTATCAAGGGTCGTGTAGGTTTCGAGGCTGCAGCTCCTAAGCTCATCATCGAGGCTCACCGCCTGTTGGAGAAGAGCACATTGAGCAAGTGGCAGCAGTATTGGAAGGACCAGGTAGGCAACTGGTACGGAATGTTCCTCCACGAGAGCCAGTACCTGGAGCCAGTAATGCCGGATATCGAGGCTATGCTGACTTCTTCTCAGCGCAACGTAAACGGTACAGCCATCTTGAAGCTCCGTGCATTTAGCTTCCAGACTGTTGGTGTCGATTCACCAGACGATTTGACCAAGTCTAAACTCGGTGAGTATGGTGAGATGCAGCACGGTTGGACAGCAGAGGATGCGAAGGGCTTCATCAAGGTAAGTTCTACCCCACTCCGTGTTTATTATGGTATGCACCCTAACGAGGAAAGATAAATTAAGTGAAGAACGAAGAGTGAAGAGTGAAAAATTCAAATGCTTTTGTGATGGGAACAAAAAATATCAACGAGTATAATAGAGAGAATTCTCCTTTACATACCAAGAGTTATCTCTTTGCAGTGAGAATTGTAAAAATGGTCAAACATATCAATTCTTGCAAAAAGGAGTTTACCATTACAAATCAAATTCTTCGCTCAGGAACTGCCGTAGGAGCTTTAGTAAGAGAAGCAGAATTTGCCCAGAGTCCACTAGACTTTGCTAACAAATTATCTATTGCCCTCAAAGAAGCAAATGAGACATCCTATTGGTTAAACCTTCTTCATGATACAGATTATATTGATGAAAATGCATTCAAAAGCATAATCATTGACTGTAATGAATTAATAGCACTCCTCGTTTCATCCATAAAAACTATAAAACAAAGAAATAATAAATAACAAGAAGGACAAGAGAATTCTTCACTCTTCGTTCTTCACTCTTCACTTAAATTATGATTAGAGTAGGTATTTTAGGAGCAGCTGGTTATACAGGAGGTGAGTTGATTCGCCTCCTTATCAACCATCCTGAGGCAGAGATTGTATTCGCCAATAGCGAGAGTAACGCCGGCAACCTGGTGGCTGAGGTTCACGAGGGATTATATGGCGAGACTGATTTGAAGTTTACCGCCGAGATGCCTTTCGACCAGGTAGATGTTATCTTCTTCTGCTTCGGTCATGGCAAGAGCGAAGCGTTCCTGAAGGAGCACAATGTTCCGGAGAACGTGAAGATTATCGACCTGGCACAGGACTTCCGTCTTGCCCCAGAGACTGTGGTTGCTACCCAGCAGCCAACCCCAGCCGCTCACGATTTTGTATATGGTCTTCCAGAAATAAATGAATCAAAAATAGCCGTAGCTCAGCACGTGGCAAACCCAGGTTGTTTTGCAACCTGCATTCAACTTGGTTTGTTGCCTGCTGCCAAGATGGGCCTCATCAACAGCGATGTATCTGTCAACGCCATTACCGGCAGCACCGGCGCAGGTCAGAAGCCAGGCACCACTACCCATTTCTCATGGCGCAACAACAACATGAGCATCTACAAGGCATTCAACCATCAGCACGTGCCAGAGATTCGTCAGAGTCTGAAGCAGACACAGGGTTATCTCGATGCAGCCATCGACTTCATCCCTTACCGTGGCGACTTCGCCCGTGGCATCTTCGCTACAGAAGTGGTAAAGACCGACAAGCCTATCGAGGAAATCGTGGCAGGTTACAAGGAGTTCTACAAGAATGCCAAGTTCACCCACTATGTGGATAAGGCAATCGACTTGAAGCAGGTTGTGAATACCAACAAGTGCTTGGTTCATGTGGATAAGTATGGCGATAAGCTACTGATTACTTCCTGCATCGACAATCTTCTGAAGGGTGCCGTAGGTCAGGCTGTTCAGAACATGAACATCATGTTTGGTCTCGACCAGACAGCAGGTCTCAGGCTAAAGCCATCGGCTTTCTAAGTGAAGAACGAAGAGTGAAGAGTGAAGAATTCAAATGCTTTTCCGGATGAGTCACGCTTTACTCTTACACTATACTTCACTACATAATAATATCAGTTTAACAATAGAAGAACAAAGACTAAGACCATCTCAAAGCAAGAGAATTCTTCACTCTTCGTTCTTCACTATTCACTTAAATTATGATTTTATACGACGTATATCCTCTTTTCGATATTAATATTGTAAAAGGACAGGGCTGCAAGGTATGGGACGACAAGGGTCAGGAATACCTCGACCTCTATGGCGGTCATGCCGTTATCAGCATCGGTCATTGCCATCCTCACTATGTAGAGATGCTCACCAACCAGTTGAACAATCTGGGGTTCTATTCCAACTCTGTCATCAACAAGTTGCAGGTGAAACTCGCAGAGCGTCTGGGCAAGATAAGCGGTTATGAAGATTATCAGTTCTTCCTCATCAACTCAGGTGCCGAGGCAAACGAGAACGCCTTGAAGCTGGCTTCTTTCACCAACGGAAGAACCCGCGTGCTTTCTATAGAAAAGGCTTTCCACGGCAGAACATCCCTTGCCGTAGAGGTAACAAATAATCCTAAGATTATCGCTCCTATCAATGACAATGGTCACGTAACCTATCTTCCTATCAACAATCTGGAGGCTTGGGAGAAGGAACTTGCCAAGGGCGATGTATGTGCTTGTATCATTGAGGCGATCCAGGGCGTAGGTGGTTGCTACATGGTAACTCCTGAGTTTGCTCAGGGTTTGCAGGCAGCCTGCAAGAAATACGGTACTTTCCTGATTTGCGATGAAATCCAGTGTGGTTATGGCAGAAGCGGTAAGTTCTTCGCACACCAGTGGTTGGGCATCAAGCCAGATCTCATCACCGTTGCCAAGGGTATCGGTAATGGTTTTCCTATGGGTGGCGTGTTGATTTCTCCAGAGTTTACTCCTGTATATGGTCAGCTGGGTACTACTTTCGGTGGCAACCACCTGGCATGTACAGCAGCTCTCGCCGTTCTCGATGTATTCGAAAAAGAGAATCTGGTAGAGAATGCGCATGAGGTTGGTGAATATCTCATCGCCCAGCTGAAGGAGTTGCAGAAGCGCAACAGTCACATCACAGAGGTTCGTGGCCGTGGTTTAATGGTAGGAGCCGTACTCGATATTCCTCACAAGGAAGTTCGCAGCAAGCTCATCCACGAGCAGCATTGCTTCACCGGTTGCGCCGGCACCAACATCCTTCGTATCCTCCCTCCATTGGTATTGACCAAGGAAAATGTAGATGACTTCATCGGAAGATTGGAAACCGTATTAAAGGAAGTATAAACCCATTGAGATAAGGATATAAAGAAAACTCAACCCATAAAAGAAATAGGAATCACTCCTATCGTGAGCAGCAAGCCCTTTGCGGTTTGCTGCTTTTTTGTTCCCCTTATAGGAAAAATGTAGTTTTTTCTTGGTTATTTCGTAGGAAAAGTGTACTCTCTATTACTTCGGTATCTTGGATTCGAAGGAACTCCTTCAGGCGCATCGCCAAAACGCTCAAGCCGTGATGCAAGCCTATGCCTTCCCCGCAAAGATGACGGAGAGCGAATGCGTGGCAGATCTGTTCAAGAAGTATAATGAATTGGCGGAATAGGAATATTCCGACTATAAAAAGCAAAAAGAGAGGCATGGTTCCATTATGCGAAAACCATGCCTCTCTCATATAACAAGATTTATCTTGTAAAAGATATTTATAGTCGATTCAGCTCTGCATTACCGGCACCAGTTCCCTTGTACTTGCTACGTGTGGTATTGAACTTATAGCGAAGGGTGAATTGCAGGTCTCTCGTACCTCGCTTAGATACTTGCAGGAGTTCCATCTTTTGGTTATAGAGCAAGTCGGCATCCCAACATTTATAAAGCAGGTCGTTGCCTTTTAATTACGAGTTTGGTGGCTACCATCTTATTGCTCACACGATTCTTGGAGTTGATGTTACGAGAATCGTGCTCCTGGCTCTGTTCATCGCTATAGGCATAAGCCCTGTTTGTACTGAAATAGAGGTCGGTATTCAGGTCAATAGTGGTCTTGCCCCAAAAGCCGTTGTAGTAGGCATTCAATTGATGGCTAGGGTTGTTCTTGTCGACCGTCAGACCATCGGTTTTGATATAGTCGTAAAACTTACCGTCGGCAGTTACCTGACTATCGAAAAAATCTTTTGAGCGAGAATAGCCTGGCGAGGTCAAGGTGTATCTCGCACCAATGGAATGATTAGCATTGAAATCATAGCTAAAACCACTGATAAGACGGTGCGATTCTATACGACCTGTTACTTCGTTGTTGTTATGCTGTTGCCAAAGCGTATCTACATGTACTGTCTGATTGTAGGTGGCCTTTTGCATCCATGTTGCATCAGAGAACTTATAAGTGGCAAAGAGATTCAGTCCATTATGACGATAGTTCATGTTAACCTGTTGGATGGTATTGTCGTGCTTATTGTACCAATACACAGAGCGAGTATCAAAGCCGAAACCTTCGCCTTTCTTCTTGATGGTCTTGATTTTGATTACCGCATTTACCGAAGCATCGTAGGTCGCTCCTGGATTCTGGATGACTTCCACACTCTTGATGTCGGAAGATTTGATGTTATCCAACTCACTGATGTCTTGCATCTTCCTGCCGTTGATATATATAATAGGTGTACCCTTGCCGACCACCTCATATCCATCTTTCTTCTTCACGATACTCGGCACATGCTTCAATACATCTTCTGCCGTACCCATCTTGCTAAGCACGGTTCCTGCCACGTTGGTCAGCAGTCCTTCGTGTGTCTTCTTATATTGAGGAAGATGAGCTTTCACCACCACTTCGCCAAGTTCTTTGGAGAACTTATCAAATAGGGTCGTGTCGGAAATCTGTTCGCCGTTGATGTTCTGTGCCATCATCTGTGTTATAGTAATGCCACAGAAGGATGCTACTAACGCAAGTCTTTTCATTTTCTTACTATTCTTTATGTTGTTACTATTCTTATTTGTTGCAAAATAGCAAGGCAACGGCTATGCCAAAAACATAAACGACTGATTATCAGAATATATAGAAAGAAAGTCCATAAAAGGACCTGTCTAAATACTTGACACTGCTGTCTAGATATTAGACAGAAAACCCATCAAAAAGGTTACGATGCGACACCATCTCCTTAATATATTCATGGTATTTTCACTTATTTTCCTACATTTCGCAAGCAATTTGTCGCATAACTCAGAAATTTTCCATCCCTTGGCCTACGCTCATGCCGAAGGAACTCCTTCAGGCGCATTGCCAGAACAACCGAGCCGTGATATAACTTTACAGATTAAGATATAGCGAAAATATCTCTTAAGGGAAAATTTTCAATCTCTTCTTTCCCCATTATATAGGTGTTTCTTCTTGATTGTCTATTTCTAGAATATCATTTTACATAGTTTCATCTCCATCATCTATAAGATAGGTAAGTACAAGGAGAAGAGAACCAAGGACGTGGATACTTCCAGAATGGGAGTAAACTAGCGAATTTCTTAAAAAATCGTCAGTAAACAAGCGTACTTTCTTAAAAAATCGTCTACAAAATGCTCTTTTTTCTGATAAAAGTAGTATCTTTGCACCGTAATTGCATTTTAACTATAAGACGACAATGAAAATAACAATTATCGGAGCAGGTGCTATGGGCGGTGCCATGGCTGAAGGACTCTTGCAGAGCGAGAAGTTCACTCCATCAGATATTACGGTATCTGACCATAACCAACCAGTATTGGATCACTTCGCAAGCGAAGGAGCCTGCGTAACCCTCGACAACCAGTTGGCTTGCCACGGCGCAGACATCATTTGCGTAGTAGTAAAACCTTGGTGCGTGGAGAAGACATTAAAGGGAATCAAGGATGCACTCAACTACAAGAGTCAGAAACTCGTCGTGGTAGCAGCCGGTGTGCCATCAGCCAACATCAAGGAGTGGTTAGACAAGGATGGCATCACCCCAACCTTCTTCCTCGTAATGCCAAACATCGCCATCGCCTACAAGCAGTCGATGACCTTCATCACTCCTGTAGATGCATCTGCTACAGAAATCCAGCAGATTACAGAAATCTTCGATGAATTGGGCGAAAGCCTCATCATGGAAGAACGTCTCTTCCCTGCTGCCACAGCCATGTCGTGTGCCATCGCTTACGCCATGCGCTATGTAAGAGCCAATGTGGAAGGCGGCGTAGAAATGGGATTCAAGGCAAAGGATGCCCAGAAGATTGTGCTCCAGACCGTAAAGGGAGCCGTAGAGCTTCTCCAAGCTACAGGCGAGCATCCAGAGGCTGCCATTGACAAGGTTACCACTCCAGGCGGCTGTACCATCAAGGGCTTGAACACCATGGAACAGGGCGGTTTCACCAGTGCAGTGATTAATGGTTTGCTGGCAGGAAAAAGATAAAAGACTTCTCTTAAAAAATGACGAAACAAGAAGACTTCTCTCTGATGAAAATCTGGGAAGAAACCGAAGGGGATGCTGCACAAATTTAATTATTTGTGCGGCATTTTCTTTTTATTGTATTTCTATATTAGAAAAAAATGGCATGAATGTGTGAGATTCAGAATATTTTTCGTACCTTTGCGCCAACATGTCAACTTCTACTTTTCGTAGCAGTTTGACAAATTAGACAAACAATAAAAAAGAGATTTTTATGGATGAAGCAATTAAGCAAATCGGTGAAAGACTGAAAGGTCTACGCGAGGTTCTCAACATTCCAGCAGAGGAGGTGGCTGAACTTTGCGAAATCAGTCTTGACCATTATCTCAAGATTGAATCAGGAGAAGCAGATCCTTCTGTGTATCGACTTTCAAAGATTTCCAAGCGATACGGCATCGATCTCGACGTATTGCTCTTCGGCGAAGAACCTCGCATGAAGGGATATTACGTAACCCGCAAGGGACAGGGACCGGAGATAGACCGCAACAACCAGTATAAATACCAGAGCCTTGCCGTAGGGTTCAAGGACAGAAAGGTAAATCCGTTCATGGTACAGGTGGATCCGTTGCCAGGCGACAAGAAGCCAAACAAAAACGGACACGATGGACAGGAATATGATTATGTGATAGAGGGACAGCTCGAAGTTACCATCGAAGAGAAAGTGATGGTGCTGAACCCGGGCGACAGCATCTACTTTGACAGTAGAAAATCGCATTGCTTCCGCTCACTCAACAATGAGCCAGCCAAGTTCCTTTGCATCATCATTTAAGTTTCCTTATATCATTATTTAGAAGAGTAACTATGATTGAGAGATTTCTTAAACAGACAAAATTCACTTCAGAACAAGACTTCAAGGAGCATCTGGAGTTTATCATACCAGAAGATTTCAACTTTGCCTACGACGTGATGGACGAATGGGCAAAGATCAAACCAGACCACGTGGCGCTGCTTTGGGCAAGCGAACGAGGTGAAGAAATCCGTTTTACATACAAGGACTTGAAGGAGCAGAGCGATAAGGCTGCCGTTTACTTCCAGAGTCTCGGTATCGGTCACGATGATAAGGTGATGCTCATTCTGAAGCGTCACTATCAGTGGTGGCTTGCCATGCTCGGTCTCCACAAGTTGGGCGCCGTAGCCATCCCTGCCACCCACATGCTTACCAAGCACGACATCGTTTACCGCAACAATGCGGCAAGCGTGAAGGCCATCATCTGCTGCGGCGATGATTACGTGGTGGAGCAAATTAAAGAGGCAATGCCAGAGAGTCCTTCTGTAAAGACTTTGATTAGTATCGGTCCGGATATTCCGGAAGGTTTCCACGACTGGATGAAGGAATGGAACGAATGCGCTCCTTTCGTTCGCCCTGAACATGTAAACTCTAACGAAGATACCCTGCTGATGTACTTCACATCGGGAACCACAGGCGAGCCAAAGATGGTGGCACACGATTACCTCTATGCCCTCGGCCATCTGACCACAGGTGTATATTGGCACAATCTACACGAGAACTCCATCCATCTCACCGTAGCCGATACCGGTTGGGGCAAGGCTGTATGGGGCAAGCTCTACGGACAATGGTTTGCCGGAGCCACCGTCTTCGTCTTCGATCACGAGAAGTTTACGGCTGATAAGATCATGCGCCAGATTGAGAAGTATCACATCACCTCTTTCTGTGCCCCTCCTACTATCTACCGCTTCATGATTCAGGAAGATTTCTCTAAGTATGACCTCAGCAGTCTTGAATACTGCACCACAGCGGGCGAGGCTATGAACCCATCCGTGGCAGAGACCTTCCAGAAACTTACTGGTGTTCAGATTTACGAGGGCTTCGGACAGACAGAGACCACGATGACACTCGGAACCTTCCCTTGGATCAAGCCAAAGCCAGGAAGCATGGGCAAGCCTAACCCACAATATGATGTTCACATCCTTCGCCCAGACATGACGGAATGCGAGGATGGTGAAAAGGGCGAGATTTGCATCCGCATCGGCGACGACAAGCCTATCGGCCTCTTCAAATATTACTATCGTGATGAAAAGCAGACCAAATCGGTTTGGCATGATGGTTACTATCATACGGGCGATATGGCCTGGCGTGATGAGGAAGGCTACTTCTGGTTTGAGGGCAGAATCGATGACGTGATCAAGAGTTCTGGCTACCGCATCGGTCCTTTCGAGGTAGAGAATGCCCTGATGACTCACCCAGCCGTAGTAGAGTGCGCCATCACCGGTGTGCCAGACCCTATCCGAGGCATGGTAGTCAAGGCAACCGTCGTACTGAAGGATGAATACAAGAGTATGGCAGGTCCAGACCTCATCAAGAAGTTGCAGGATCATGTGAAGCATGAGACTGCTCCTTATAAATATCCTCGCATCATCGAATTCGTAGATGAACTGCCAAAGACCATCTCCGGCAAGATTCGAAGAGTAGAGATTCGAGAAAAAGACAATAAAAAGAAATAATGATTGAAGGGGCAAGGAATTTTAAACAACAGATTCCTTGCTCCAAATAAATATCGGCATAAAATGGGAAAAAGAATCGTAGTAAAGGTGGGCAGCAACGTGCTGACCCGAGAAGACGGAAAACTGGATGTAACGAGAATGTCGGCGATTGTTGATCAGATTGTCTGGCTCAGAAAGCACGACTATGAGGTGATTCTGGTTTCTTCTGGAGCCGTGGCTGCCGGAAGAGCCGAACTGCATGTTGACCATCATTTGGACAGCGTGGAGCAACGCCAGCTGTTCTCTGCCATCGGACAGGTGAAACTCGTAGGTCTCTATTACAACCTTTTCCGTGAATATAAAATAAAAATAGGTCAGGTATTGACCATGAAGGAGAATTTCGGTGCCGAAGAGCAGTATAAGAACCAGGAGGCCTGCATGCAGGTGATGCTGGAAAACAACGTACTCCCTATCGTCAACGAGAACGATACCGTGTGCATCACCGAGCTGATGTTTACGGATAACGATGAGTTGTCTGGCTTGATTGCCAAGATGATGAATGCCGACACATTGATTCTATTAAGTAATGTGGATGGCATCTACAATGGTGACCCAAGCGAGCCTACCACCCGCATCATCCCATCGGTTTATTACGACCGTGACATCAGTGAGTACATCCTTGCCAGCAAGAGCCGTCACGGCAGAGGCGGTATGACTTCTAAAGTAAAGACCGCCCACGATGTAGCCAATGCCGGCATCAAGGTAATCATCGCCAACGGCAATACGCCAAACATCCTCATCAATCTGAAGGAGCATCCGATGGAGACCCTTCATACTGAGTTTGTGGCAAGACCGCTAAACAAGTAAAATCATTAGGGAAAAAAGATACAGATACCTAAAAAAAAGCAGCAAGCCTATTATAGACTTTGCTGCTTTTCGTTTTTATTATGAATAGTTGATACGTTATTCTAATACCAATACATGGCTGGTTCCATCGGTCTGGCTGAATACATTCAAGCCGACTTTCATCAGATAGTCACCGCTGTACTGCTTGCCATTGCACTCCAAATCAGATTCCTTGCCAGGCATCAGATTGGTCTCCTTTACGGTATAAACCTTATCGGCATCCAATCCCTGCATCTTCACATTCATCACAGGCTCCTTGTAGCGTGGATGCAAGTCGTAAGCAAAGAGAACGGCACGCTGCTTGTCCTTACTTACATAGTTAATGGCACAGTGGTTGCCTTCGTATGGAGAAACCAGACGATACTGGTCGCCATCAAGAATCATCGGCTTCATGTTATCGTAGTTCTTGACTGCATTCTGCACAAACTTGTATTCATCACCAGAAAGCGACTTGAGGTCGATATCAAAGCCCAACTTACATGAACTGCAAACATCGGTGCGGAACTTCACACTGGTATTCTTGTTCCAGTTAGTTACATGCGAACCCATGGTCTTGGCTGGGAAGAACTTTGACAGGCTCCACTGGATGTAGAGACGCTCGTATGGATCCGTATCGTCTGAACACCAGAATTCAGTGAAATACTTAAGCATCTCGTAATCCATTCTGCCACCACCACCAGAGCAGAGCATCATCGGCAACTTAGGATACTTCTTATGAATACGGGTAAGCACATTGTAGATACCACGGACATGATCGATATAGAAATTACCCTGATTCTCCTTATGATATGGAGAATAGATATTGGTTATCACACTGTTGCAGTCCCACTTGAAGTAAGCCACATCCGGATTCTCCGTCATGATACGATCCACGATGCCGAACACATAATCCTGTACCTTAGGATTACTGATATCAAGTACCAGCTGGTTGCGGTAATAATAGGTATCACGCTTTGGCTGCATAATCACCCAGTCGGGATGCTTCTCAAAGAGTTCACTCTTAGGATTCACCATCTCAGGCTCAATCCAAATACCAAACTTTACACCAGCCTTTTTGGCATCTCTAACCAATCCTGGTATTCCATCAGGCAGCTTGCTCTTGGTAGCCTCCCAGTCGCCGAGACCAGCATGGTCGTCCTTGCGAGGATACTTGTTGGCAAACCAACCATCATCAAGCAAGAACATATCTACACCCAGGTCCTTGGCATCCTTCATCAACTCAGCAAGACTCTGCTGGTTGAAGTCGAATCCGGTATTCTCCCAGTTGTTCAAGAGCGTAAGGCGATCTTCCATACCCATGTTTACCTGATACTGGCGAGCCCAATTGTGCAAATTACGGGAAGCCTCACCGATACCATTATCGCTCATGGCAAAGATAAACTCAGGGGTAGTGAACGTCTCACCAGCCTTCAGTTTATAGTTAGAGGCGTATGGATTGATGGCAGGGATAACACGAAGGGCTCCCACGTTATCTACCTCGAAGGTAAAGCGGAAGTTGCCAGGCCATCCGATGGTTCCAAGCATCACCTTGCCCTCATTCTCCTTGGCAGGCTCATCGAATCCCAGTTCAAAGAAAGGCTCCTCCTGCATGGCTGCACGGGTACCCAACTTGGTATCAACAATCTTCTTACCAGCAGTCAACTGGCAAGTCTCTGGCTGTCCTTCCTTAGCCCAGTCGCTATGATAATTGGTTACGAAATACTTGTTTGCCTTGAAATAAAGCATTGTAGAGCTATATCTCCAAAGCGTAACCGGAGCTTTCTCCTTATGAGAGATTTCGCTCCATGCCTTGATGACGTTCTCCTTAGGATAAGCTGCATAGTGGAGCTTCACGGTCAGCGGATACACCTTGTCCTTAAGAGTGATGATGGTCTCAACACCTCCACTGATAGCCTTTTCTTCAGAAGACTGATAATACAAATAGGTGGTCATGTTACCATCGGCATGGGTCACTGCCACTGCCGGCTCGAAGAAATCTTCAGCACCAGAGGTTGCATAAACCTCATGACCTCGCTGGCAGACGGAACCATCAGAAGCCGCATATACATCCCACTTCAGATGATTGTAATCTGAAGGATTCTTCAACTTGTCACCCAGATACACTTGGTAGAGGCGACCCTTAGGAGAAACCTGCATCACGAGGTCGGTCTTGTCGGTTGACACTCGGATGGTCTTTTGAGCAGATGCCATGATAGATGTCATGCACATCGCTGCGATAATCATAAATACCTTTTTCATCGTTCTTTGGTTTTTATGTGATTGCTTTGTTATAATTAAACGCTATAATTCTTTCGTTATTATCTTAGAATTTGATTCCTGTAGAGAATTCCACCGTGAACGGACGGAGATAGCTGCCACTCATGTACTTGCCGTCATATTTGCCAGCTTCCTGCTTGGTAATCAGCTCAGAGCCGCTAATGGTACCCTTGGCACCCTTCTCGTTGAAGATATTGATGACACTCACGCCAAGGCTCAGTTTCTTGTTCACATTCCAGTTGATTCCGCCGAAAGTCTCCCAGTGACCATTGAAATAGAGTGCCTCCTGAAGGTTGGCATAGGTCTTACCGAAGTAACGGAAGCTCAACCAGGCATTCAGATTCTTGGTGATATCATACTTAGGGTCCAACTCGATAAGAACCTGAGGAATCTCCTTGACAATCATATTATTGGCATTCACACCCATAGACTGACCGTCACTGAACGTTACGCTCGCATTATAGTTCTTATACACCGGCTTCTGATAAGTGAAGAGTGCATGCATGTGGAAGTTCTTGAACGGATTGATTTCTGCCGAGGTTGTCCAACCCAAAGTCTGGATATTATAGATGAGCAATACGGTCTTGCCCTCTGTAGTGCCAGGCTTGGTAAGATTCTGCTGGTCGATATTGTTCGATTTTGAAATGTAGGTCACCATTGAAGAAAGGTCAATCCAATCGTTCTTGTAGAAAATACCACCACGAATCAATGGAATGGTTACTCGCTTATACTGCTCCTCGGTAGGTCCTGTTCCTGCATACTCGCTGATGCGTGGGAAACGGGTGGCGATGGTAGCATCGGCAGTCAAACCAAACTGGCGGGTAAGGTTATACGTCAACTGTAAGGTGGCTGCATAATTCAATTTATCCTTGGTTACGTTCTTTGCTTCGATGCTGTGCTCGGTAGCAACAACAGAACCATCAGCAGCTGTGGCGTATGTATTATAGTTACCCATGTGGAATCCTGAGAAACGTGGAGTAGAAATCTGCTCGGCAGACATGCGGTAGTACTCCAATCTACCACCATAGAACACCTTGAACTTAGGACTTACCTTCCATTCGTCGGTAAAGTAGAGTGCCAACTTGTTCTCTGATCCCTTAGTATATTCTGGACTCAACTCATTATAACCGAAAGTCTCAGAACGACGAGCTGTCTGTGTCGGATCAAGCGGATTGACATACATCTGGCTCAATGTGCGTGGATAAGCTTCTACGGTGCCTGCCCACTGGAACGAAGACGAATAGTAATTGAGATGGTAATACCACTCGTTCAAACCAATCATTAACTTATGGTTGTTCAACTGCTTGGAGATTTCGGTAGTCAAAAGCGCATTGCTAACCTTACCAACATGCAACCAGGTGCGACGGCCTTCTATATAGCCACTGTAGGCAGATCCATCAGAAAGCTGATAGCCATCAGCCTCGCTCACCTTAGAGATGGTACTTCCTCCGTAATCCACATAATTGGCACGTGGAGCATTCATATACTTGGCGTTGAATTTCCACAACCATCCATTATCAAACTGATACTGGCTGATGAGGGCAATCTCGTTGGCATGATTCTCACAGCCATCGCTCATATTCCATGTCTCCATCTTTCCTGACTTTGTATTCAAGTATTGGAAAGAACCTTGACGCTGCACGTATGAGTCCATACCAGGGTCAAAGCCATCAATCTTCTTGATACTGCCGTCGCCTGAATAGATAAATGGTGCGGCATTGGCAAAATTGCCAGGGTTCTTGCTGTTGGAATACTTATATAATAAGGAGATACGTCCCTTTCCATCATTCAAGATGCGAGTGATGCCAAAATGATAAAGTTGGGTACGGTCGGCATAATCAGTAAAGCGAAGCTTGAAACTACCGGGATCGAAATTCTGATACATACTGGCAGTATAAAGCCAATTGTCACCGATTCCACCAGACAGGTTGAGGTCTACATTCTGCATACCAAAATGGTTTGCCTTATAGTTGAGCTTACCTTTGAACTCTTTCTGTCCCAACTCGCTGAAAGAAGAAACTGCGTATGCAATATTACCAGTAGCAATGGCTGACTCAGATGGAGTCATCAAGTCGGTACCTTTCAGTGAGGCATCGCTACGCCAATGTGCAGACAGTTTGTGTACGGAAGAAGAGTAAACGGCTGGAAGACCGTTTTCATATACGGTTACATCCTCGCTTGGCAATCCTATCTGGATTTCACGAGGCTTGTTGGCATCAGATGCGTTGAGCATCACATTACGCTCTTCCTTTTTCTCCTTGTTTTCAGATTCGTCAGAAGGAAGTGCATACACTTGGCTTGCAGCAGACATCGCTACCAAAGCCATAGAAAATGTACGGATTCTTAAGTTCATAATCTTACAGTTGTTTATTCTTAGTTTTACATGATTTCACTTGCCACCGAATGCGATTCGATTGCGGTTGCAAAGTTAAGGAGATTTTTCAGACATTGGCATCATGTGTAGGTTATGAGTAGATAAATATTAGGTTTATTAAGTCTATAACCTTCTAATAATCAAGCTATCAAAGATATTAATACTTTTTAATAGAGTAGATGGTAAAAAGAGGAATAAATGTAGTATCTTTGCAGAAAAATACAATTATAAGGCACTCTAATAGCCTATCAGATAGTAACAATAACAATTAAAAAGATAGTTATGAAAGTAGTATTGTGGTTCTTAATGATGTTTATGCCATTAATGGCAAATGCTTCTTCCGTAAACAAGGAACAGCTGTTCCATCGTTTAGACAGTTACATCGCTCAGCGAAGCAAGTTTACCCAAAGAAAAGAAGCGAAACTGCTAAGACTCAAAAAGCAACTATACATGACTTCCGACAAGCACAACCAGCTTAGGCTCTATAACCAGATCTACAGAGAGTATTATACCTACCGTTACGACTCTGCCATGACATACGCCAAGAAGGGCTACCAGCTGGCAGTACAACTTCAGGATGATTATTTCATCAACCTGAATAAAATCAATCGTGCGGCAGTGCTGTCAACAGGCGGTTTCTACAGCCAGGCAGAAGACTTAATGCTAGCAATGGATGTGGAGAAAATGTCACCTAAGTTATTGCAATACTATTATTATACCTTGACTTGGGTATATAACTACTGGGAAAATTTCTGCAACAAGTCGGAGTTTCAAGAAGGATTGGCAGCCAAGAAACGTTTTTATTTAGGCAAGACTCTTGAGCATATCGGCAACAAGGAATCCGCTCTTTATTACTATCTGTCAGGAGAGGTTGAATATCTTAAGCAGCGTACAAGCAAAAAAACACTTCAGTTCTACATGAAGGCGCTTTCTGCCTGTCCCCTGAACAGCCGTGTGTATGCCTCATCGGCTTATTGCATAGCCCGCTATTATTATGATACCAACCAAAAGGATTTATACGAAAAGTATATTGTAGAAGCAGCCATCTCAGACCAGATATGTCCCCTGAAGGAGAATCTGGCCCTTCAGGAGTTTTCCACCTATCTATATAATAAGGATGCCTCCTATGCAAAGAGGGCTTCCAAATACATCTATTGCTCCATGGAGGATGCCCAATTCTACAACAACCGTCTCCGCATGGTTGAGATTTCCCGCATACTTCCCCTTATCACAGAAACAAACCATCAGGCAGAAGTACGCAAGAACCGCATCGTAACAGCATCCCTCGTCATCGTGAGCATCCTGTCGCTAGGATTCCTTGCCATGGCTTTCTTTGCATTCAAGATGAACAAGCGTCTGGCCAAGAGCCGTAGGGAGATAAAAAGCCAAAATACACTCTTGGACGAACTGAACCAGAAGCTGCTCAACACCAATAAGCGAAGAGAGACCTATATGCATTTATTTATGGACATCAGTGCCGTATATATCAAGAAGCTGGATGATTATCGCAAATTGGTAAGCCGCAAAATCAAGGCAAAACAAACTGCCGATCTTCTGACTGCCATCAACAGCTACAAGCTGGCAGAAGAAGAGGCAGCCAACTTCTATATTCGCTTCGACAAGGCATTCATTGACTTATATCCGAATTTCGTGGAAGAGTTCAACCAACTGCTGTTGCCAGAAAAACAGATTGTTCTCCCTGCCCCTAACAGTCTCACCAAGGAACTGCGTATCTATGCACTGATGCGACTGGGAATTACGGATGGTCAGGAACTGGCTACCCTCCTGTTCTATTCTACGCAAACCATCTATAATTACAAGGCAGCCATCAGAAAGCGAGCCAAAGACCTCACCTCTTTTGATGCAGCCATCAACCGACTATGCAATGTGATAGGCTAATCAGAACATATCCTGCTTCGCATCAACCATCATTCCAGTTTTCTTATTGATTTTGAAAACTTGAATCACATGACTGTCACGACACGCCACAAGCATGAACTGTCCGTTAGGCGTGATGGCGAGGATGATATACTTTAAACGTGCGGAATGTACTTAAAAAAGACACATTCCGCACGTTTAAAGCACATTTTCTTAGATATCGCATCATTTTTGGGCTATTCTACATACTCTTTTCTTTACTTTTTATAGCAACAAACGTTAAAAAAACGCTTTAAACGTGCGGAATGTACTTAAAAAAGATAGATTCCGCACGTTATCTCACTATTTTTTCGTATATTTGCCCCAGAAATATAACTATTTGAACTATGTTAATAGGTAGAAAAGAAGAACTGAAGACACTTCATCAAGCATTGATTGCTGATGAGTCGAAGTTTGTTGCCATATATGGGCGCAGACGAGTGGGAAAGACTTTCCTGGTAAGGGAGGCCTTCAACAATGACTTTGCCTTTTATCATACAGGATTGGCAAATGAGACCAATCGCATACAATTGGCAGAGTTCAACCGTTCACTCACATCATATAGCAAACAGAAACAGTCGAAGTTAAAAGATTGGTATGATGCTTTTGACAGGTTGGGGCAACTGTTGACACAATCTACTATCCCCAAGAAAGTAGTGTTCATCGACGAGATGCCATGGATGGATTCTCCACGCTCCAATTTTCTTTCGGCTTTGGAACATTTCTGGAATGGATGGGCTTCCGCCCGCAAGGATATTCTCCTCATCGTTTGCGGCAGTGCTACCTCATGGATTATCAATAAGGTGATTAAAAATCATGGTGGATTGCACAACCGAGTGTCTGTCCGTATTCATCTGAAACCGTTTTGCTTAAGGGAATGCGAACTCTATTCCGAAGAAATGGGACTGCGCTTTAATCGCCGACAGGTTTTGGAAGGCTATATGATCATGGGAGGTGTTCCGTTTTATTGGTCTCAACTGAAACCGGGAATGAGTCTGGCACAGAACATCAACCAGTTATTTTTCTCAGAAGATGGCAATCTTCGTCACGAGTTTGATGACTTATACGACTCTTTGTTCAAACAGCCTAAGCCTTATCTCTCGATAGTAGATGCTTTGGCAACCAAGAAAGTCGGAATGACCCGAACAGAAATCTTACAAGCAACCAAGTTGACCGACAATGGCAAGTTGACGGAATACTTAGAGAACTTGGAATACTGCGGATTTATCCGAAAATATAATTGCATCGGAATGAAAGCTAAGAATGCCTTGTTCCAGTTAATGGACAATTACACCTTGTTTTATTATAAGTTTATCAAGGACAGCTATATCAATGACGCACAATATTGGACCAAGATTACCGGCAAACCCGAGTACAACACGTGGTGCGGTTTGGCTTTTGAACGAGTATGCCTACAGCATGTGGAGCAAATCAAGACAAAGCTAGGCATTCAAGGAGTTATCACCACGGTTTATTCTTGGAGTGTAGCTGGGAGCAAGGATAAGCCGGGAGCACAGATTGACTTGCTGATAGACAGGAGCGATGATGTCATCAATCTCTGTGAAATCAAATACTCCAAGGCTCCATTTCAGATAACTAATACGATAGATGCGAGTTTACAAAACAAGCGAGAGCGTTTCATCCAAGAAACTGGCACCGAAAAAGCCGTGCATCTTACAATGATTACGACCATGGGATTATCCGACAATCCTTATGCCTGGGATGTTCAGTCGGTAGTAACAATGGACGACTTGTTTGTTCTCTAAACGTCCTAACTATATTAAGTTGGAGGAGATGGCAACGTCTTTGCGTGAATTAAACGATGCTTGGGAATATCTCCACAACTATACGATGGATATGTAGATACAGCCATAGTTTCTCGAAGTTTGTCACTAGGTTCAGCTGCTCTTCTGAGCCTAGTGACAAATCCAAGCTAGAAGATTTCTACTTATAAATTCAGTAGATTCCATCTGCAGATTGCAATTCCATGACCACATCATCAACAATATACAAATTGCCAACAAAGTGCATATTCTGCCTATCTTCATCCAAAGCTGTGAATCTCTTAACATGACTTTACCTCCTTTCTTGCTAAATCATTTAACGGCTCCGCAGATATTATCATCGGCAATTCCACTATTCGAGTTGTACCATGAAAAACCGTACGCATAGTATTAATTATTTGCTGTTTCCAGACGACGAAGGGCAGTTTGTAAAGCTGCTACAACATAATCTTTACTCTGTGTATGAAGGGCATCAAGCCTTGTGGTAAGACTATGTATCAGTCCAACCTTTTTCATCCGCAAGTACATTTCCTATCTACTGCATCCTTCTGCCTTTGCAGTAAGATCGACACACATCGCTGCAAAAGCCAATGCCTGTTGAGTTTCTGCTGTACCCATAATATTTATGTTTTATATTAAACGATGATGCAAATATACTACTTTCTTTTGGAAATACAATTATTATCTACCTCAGTTCGGGATAAGAAATAGTGCCTAAAAAAGTTGGTAATCTCCGATATT
>OGUC01000449.1_pt1 | contig 24728 bp, 15 predicted proteins | sample 1573701 | NCBI WGS metagenome assembly OGUC01 (sample SAMEA2582017, study PRJEB24529) | metagenome | biome: Human gut stool | place: China | collected 2011
AATAAATAGACCTTGTGAGGGTTTGGGAATTGGTGTTACTTTGCACGCGGAAAAATAGTGTTCCGTATAAGTTTAAAGAAACTGATATATTTGATGTTTGCTGCAATGAATCTAAAAAAGAGAGTAATACTCATTTACAGCTTATTATCTTTGATTTTGGTGTCCTGCGCTAAAGAGGATACAGCAAAGAATAATGGAATGGGTACTTTTACAATGAAGCTGAATGCGACTAGTGAAGTGATAGGTCTGAATGAAAAATCGCGCGCAGAAGAAGCTGGTGAAGGTGAAACATTGATTCTGCCCGATGTGAATGATTTCTCGGTTAGCATTTCTTCTTTAGGAGAACAGGTTTGTGGATGGAGTTCTTACAAGGACATGTGCGAAGAGGAGATGCCTGAATTACGTGTAGGTACCTATCAGGTAAAAGCATGGTACGGAGATGTGTCAAAAGAAGGGTTTGAGTTACCTTACTTTGAAGGAAATCAGGAATTTTCTATAAAGAAAAATGAAACGACTCCTGTAGAAGTTACTTGTTATTTGGGCAATGCTCAAGTGAAAGTTAACTATACTGATGAGTTTAAAAGCTATTTTTCTGATTACTCTGCTGTCATTGCGACCTCATTAGGAAATGAGGTGGAGTATGTAAAAGATGAGACTCGGGCTGCTTATTTCTCTCCGGGAGAGTTGATTGCAAAAGTAAAAGTGAAAAAGTCTGGCCAGTCAACAGAGGCTGTTTATCAGGCTAAAGTGTTTACTGCAGAGTCTCGCCATATCTATACGCTGACGTTGGATGTGGATGCGGGTTCGGCTACTATGACGGTTTCTTTTTCTGAGGATGTCGCAGGAGAAGAAGTCCGATTCGACGTGTCGGATACAGCTTTGAATGCACCGGCACCTTATTTTAAAGCTAATGGTTTTACAGATAATGTTCCTCTTGAGCCGATTGAAGGTGCAGAACAGAAAGAACAGGTCACAGCTTATGTGAATGCGGTGGCAGGTATTCAGTCTTGTCGTTTGACTACTACTTCAGACTTCCTTTCAGAAAAAGGATGGCCTGCTACTCCAGTCGATTTGGTTGATTCTGGAGAATATGCTTCCATTTTAACAGAGATGGGCTTGAAAACGAAAGGTTTGGAAGGAAATCGTGCCCAGATGGCTCAGGTAGATTTTACCACATTGATTGCAAATTTACCGACAGGTGGAACTCATGAATTCAAGCTGGAGGCTACGGATATATATGGCAAAGTTTCTGAAACTCCGTTGGTATTGACTGTGACTCCACAAGGATGTGAGTTCTCGGTGGCTGCGTCTACGGTAGAGGCTCCTTTTTACGGGAATACTTGTCAGGTGAATGTATCATTTAAAGATGGAAATCCGGCAAACGTACATTTTCAACTGGCAGAAGGAAAACAGGATTTGGAATTTGTGCGTGCTGAAGAATTACCATCAGAAGAAGGCCTGAAGGTCTATACGGTTTATTTGAAGGCACCTGAAACAGTGAAGTTTATAAATCCATTTAAAGTCTCTGCATCTTACTTAAGTTATATAAAAGAAACAGGAGAACTTCCTGTGAGTATGGGTATTTTAGTGGATAACCCAGGGGACGTGTGGGCTAAGAAAGCTGTGTTTCATGTATATAATGAAACTGCTTTGGCTGATATAAAACTACAGAAACAGCAGGGCGGTTCCTGGATGGATGTGACAACTGAGGTTAATGGCAGCTATGGCCTGACGGCGAAGGGACTGGAGTCGGGGTCCTCAGTGAAGTTACGTGCCGTAAAAGGGAAGGAGTATTCTAATTCTGTGGACATCGTGACGGAAGAGGAGTTGCAAATACCTAATTCTGACTTTGAACAGTGGTCAGTGCAAGAAGTATGGTATCAAACAATCTTTATGTCTGGTGGAGAACATATTTATTCATATTATCTGTCTGGTGGTTCTTCGGAGGATAAATGGTGGAGTACTTTTAATGATATGACGACTCAGCAACAGAGTGGCGTCGCTTCTTGGTATTATTGTGCTTATCCTGGCACAATGCCTACTAATGCAAGTGAAATGCATACGGCTACCTGGCATTGGAATAATCATGGAGGAACCTCCCTGTCAACAGGTGCCTATGAGGGAAATGTAGCTGCTGAAATAGCGACTGTGGGATATGGAGCGAACAACTGGTCTGCAATAAGTCATAATACGAAGTACAGACAGGCCGGGTATTTGTATCTTGGTACATTTAACCGGGATACGCAGGAAAAGAATATGACTCATACATTTACTTCTCGTCCTGACGTAGTACAGTTCTATTATAAGTTTTATTCTTATAATGGAGAAACGACCAAGGCCTATGCGAAATTGTATGATGCAAACCGTAATGTGATAGGAGAAGGAGAACTGAAGATTACTCAGGCGGTAGATACATATACATTAGGGGTGATAAATATTTCTTATCCTCAAAAGGAAAAAGCTTCTTACATGGAATTGGTATTTATGTCGACAGATGCGACATCTCCAGGAACGAAGGATATTCAAGGTAGTAAAGGGGCTTTGAACGCTGGTTACGGTGATTCACGCCACGTAGGAAGTATTTTGACAGTAGACGATGTAAAACTAATTTATGAATAAAATAAACCTAACTTATATGAAGAAACAGATTTATTTCTTGTTAAGCTTGTTCGCAGTTGTTTTATTGACAGCAGCTTGTCATAGTGAAAAGGTGGATTATGAAATAAAGCAGGAAGGACAGTTGAACTTGTCTTCTTTGCAGTTGACTCCTAATACGGACCCGTTGGTTACAGAATCACGTGTAGCGGCAGAATTAAATGATTATATTGTGGAAGTGTATACTGAAGCGGGAGAACTTGTGAGTTCATGGAAGTACGCTGAGATGCCGGAAGTGTATACACTGAAAATAGGGAAATATAAGATTGTGGCACATGCTCCTGTTACGGAAGGCGCGGCTTTTGATACACCTTATTGTGAAGGAGAATCAAAAGTGTTTGAAATTACGCAAGATAACTTGACGGATGTGGGAGAAGTGGCATGTACACTGCATAATGTGAAGGTTACTATCAATTATGCTGATAATCTAAAACCTTTATTGGGCGATGATGCGAAGGTGACAGTTAAAATAGGTTCGGAGTCACTGGAATATGGAAAGGATGAAACTCGTTCGGGGTTCTTTCATTGTACAGAAACGAATACGGTTGATGTGATTTTTTCTGGTACAGTGGATGGAGTTGCGGAGAATGTAACCAAATCGTATACAGGTGTAGCGTTGGGCACAGAGCTGATAGTTACATATAATTTGATTGATGCGGTGTTTGTGGATCCTGGTACAGGAGGAAGTGCTTCTGTAAACGGTTTAAAACTGGATGCGACTTGCACATCGGTAACTATAGAGGGATCGGTTCGTCCTGAAGAAGATGAAATTTTAGATTTTGGAATTCCTTCCATTGTGGGAGAAGGGTTTGATTTGAGTCAGCCTGTCACGGATTTGTCTCAGGAAGTGGTAGTAGACTTACTGGCTCCAGAAGGGGCAGCACATGTATTTGTGGAAATAACTTCTGATAATGCGGAATTTAGTGGAGTAATTGCAGAAATGTTTCCTCAGAATCCTTTTGATTTGGCTGAACCTGGTGAGGCTGAAGAAAACTTAAATAATTTGGGCTTGCCTATAAAAGATGCTGTTATCGGTCAGCAAAAGGTGATTTTTGATGTGACGCAGTTTGTGGGCTTGTTGGGTGGATTCCCTGGAGTGCATCAGTTCAAATTGACAGTAGAAGATGTGAATGGGGAGAAGGCGGAAGCTACTCTGACCATAGACAGTAGTAATGCATAGTAAAATTTGGAAGGTGATGAAAAGAATTTTCTTAATAATTGGAATCATATCTTCGCTTTGTGCCTGCCGCCAGGAAAATCGCTATCTGAGTGAAGGAGAGGGAGCGTTGAACTTGCAGGTTACTGTGGGGGAGGCCGTAGAGGTGGTGTCCAGAGCATCTCTTGGAAATGAAGAAATAGAAGCCTTGAAGAATGATTGTAAAGTTCGTATTTATGAAGGCAACAAGTTGATAAGAAAATATTCTTCCTGGAGTTCTGTTCCAGAGAAAATAGATTTATCAGCTGGGACCGACTATCGGGTACGGGTCGTTGCCGGCGATTCAGTCTCGGCGTCGTTCGATAAAAAATTTTATGAAGGGATAGAGACTTTTTCTGTGCTTGACGGACAGACGACTTCTGTAAAGGTGAATTGTAATATTGTCAATACGTTGGTAAAGGTGAATTTTAGTGAGGATATGAAGACGTATTTGGCTTCAGGTACAGTAACAGTGTCGGTTGATGCGACCGATGGTGCCTTAGATTATAGTTGGAGTGAGAAGGAACAGGATTCGTATGTAGGATATTATATGCTGCCTTCTGGAAAAGAATATTTGACTTGTGTCTTTAGTGCTACAACAAAGACTGGAAAAAAAATTACTCAGACGGATAAGATAGAGTCGGCCAAGGCTTCTACTTTATATACGTTAAATTATGAACTCAGTTCTGAGGAACCTGAACGTCCGACAGATGAAGGGGGAGTCTTCTTTTCGTTGAAAGTGGATGAAACTCCGCTTTATAAACAGGAGGAAGAGATTGGGATTTATCGTCGCCCGGTAATTCGGGTGATGTCGGGAGAAGAGGAAATCAGTACAGATTCTCCTTGGTTTCTTAGCTTGAACTCTTCTGTTTCACCTAAGGTGATTATGACTGGTTCTTCTGCCTTGAAGACTGCTTCTGTAGTGGGAACATTATTGGAAAAGTTGGGATTTTCTGGTGCGATTGATTTGTTCTCATCAGAATCTGTTGGAGCTTTGCAACAGAAAGGGATTACATTGACATTTCCGGAAGAGGCTCAGGGAAGACAGATTGTCATGGATTGGGGGAGTTCTTGGAATGAGTTGCTGAAAGAAGAAACCGTGTATTCATTGGGATATGTACTGACAGATGAACAGGGAAAGCAATGTGAACTTGACTGGCAGATTGTGGTTTCGGATATGAATGCACAAGCCGTTGAAATTCCTCGTTTTGAAACTTGGGCAGACCGAACCGTCTTTTATGGAGAGGTGATTGAAGGACATACTTCGGAGGCAGAAACTGTATATAGCTTCCAGTATCGTAAGAAGGGAGAAGAAGCTTGGAGTCAGAATATTCCGGCTGTTCTTTCTGGACAGACAATCAAGTCGGATGTGTTGAAAGGACTTACTCCGGGAACTACTTATGAATATCGTATTTTGGAGGATACAAAAATTTCAAATATTGTTTGTGAGGTAACTACAGAGGAAGCCTCTGTATTGCCGAACAGTGGTTTTGAAAATTGGTCGGGAGATGTTCCTAAATTAATATATGGATCGGGTGAAACTATGTTTTGGGATTCAGGAAATCATGGTTCTCAGAAGGTTAGCCATAATGTGACGACACCTGATGCTACGGTGAGACACAGTGGTAATTACTCTGCTAAATTATCGTCTATTTATGCAAGTATGTTGGGAATAGGACAGTTTGCAGCAGGTAATATATTTATCGGACAATATCTTGATACTCAGATGGATGGGCTTACCGGACACGGTGTCTTGGGATTAGGGCGTCCGTTTGCTTCTCGTCCTTTAGCTTTACGAGGATATATACGCTACATAAGTGGCAATGTAGATAAAGGAGGAGACAAAATAGCGAATGGTACTCAGGATAAAGGTATCATTTATGTAGCTTTGACAGATGGCGAAGGAGAAGAGTTCAACGGAACTCGCTGGTCGTTTGTGATAAAGACAAAAGAAAGTAAGTTCTTTGATAAAAATGGAGCTAATGTAGTGGCTTATGGAGATAAGATATGGGAGGCTTCTACAGAAGGTGAGGGTATGCATGAATTCATTATACCTTTTGAATATAAGAGTATGGAAAGAATTCCAAACCGGATTATGCTGGTTGCTGCCGCTAGTCAATTTGGAGACTATTTCCAAGGAAGCACCGGTAGCGTGATGTGGCTCGATGATTTGGAGCTGATATATGAAGAAAGTAAATTACCTGAAAATTTGAGATAAGTGAAGAAGATTATATTCCTTTTAAGTATCTTGTGTCTGACATTATCTGTTCAGGCACAAGAAGGAAAGAAAAAGATAGCCGATAACGTATTTGTGCCTAAAGGACAATGGATTGTCGGTAGTTCTGTATCGTATTCAGAGCATACGGAAGAAAACTATCAGTTTTTAATTATTGATAAGTTCAATTCCGATGGATATTCTTTTAAAGTAAGTCCGTTGGTTGTTTATGGTTTGAAAGATAACTTAGCTATGGGAGGACGTTTTTCTTATGGACGTACTTTGACCAAATTTGATAATCTGAATTTTGATTTGGGAGATGATCTTTCAATTAATTTGAACGATACGTATGAACTGACGCATTCATACACTGTAATGGCTATCATGCGAAATTACATCAATTTGGGAAGTAGCAAACGATTTGCATTGTTTGCAGAAACACAGTTGAAATTTGGAGGTAGTCAGTCAAAACTTGTGACTAAATCAGGGCAGGAAGTGAGTGGAACCTATTCCACTTCTACTGATTTGGGTATTGGTGTTTCTCCGGGTATTGTTGCTTTTGTAAATAACTATACGGCTGTAGAAGTGAGTGTGGGAGTTCTAGGGGTGGATTTTGGCAAAGTACATCAGAAAAAAGACCAGATTTGTACTGCAGATCGTTCTTCCAGTTCTGCAAATTTTCGTATTAACTTATTTTCTATTGGCTTAGGTATAGCCTTTTATTTGTAACAGAATGAGAAAGATAATATTATTCCTTTTCTTGTGCTTGGGAATAGGTGTGCAGAAAAGTTTGTCTCAAGTGCGTGATACGATTGTGATACATGATACGGTATATGTTGAGAAACCTAAGAAAAAACCGATAACTGTAGAATCGAACAATCTGATAAAGATGAAAGCGATTGGTCGTTATGATCGTGGAATCTTGAACTATCGTTTTGTTCCTAAAGGGAAATGGATTGGAGGATTAACCTTCTCGTACGTGAACTTGGACAGTGATAATAGCAGCATGTTGTATGCTATTTTGGGTGATATGGATGCTACGTTTACAATGAAGTCAATTCATCCGTTTGTGGGATATGCACTGAAAGACAATGTGGTGGTGGGAGCTAAGTTTGGTTACAGCCATATTGTGGGTGATTTGGGTAATATAGATTTGAATCTGGGAGATGATTTGAGCTTTAATATAGGCAATATGCATTATACGGAAGATATGTATTCCTTTGGGGTTTTTAATCGCTCTTATGTGGGATTGGATGAAAATGGAATATTCGGATTGTTTAATGAAACAGCTTTGACTTATAAGCGGGGAACATCGAACTTTTCAGATGGAGAAGGAGATAGTATGACTCATACGGAGACAGATGTGAATGAGATACATCTGGGGATTAATCCGGGAGTAGCTGTTTATATTACTAAAAATGTGTGTGCGGAAATGTCCTTTGGAGTTGCCGGATTTAAGTATCGTTGGGAGAAACAACGGGATGAGTCAGGAGAGGTTGGAAAAAGGAATAGTAGTGGCGCTAATTTTAAGATTAATCTTTTTAATATTAATATTGGTATAACCTTTTGTATGTAGTTATGTGGAATACATTATATAGAATTGCTATTAGTATAATGCTGGCTGGTACTCTAAGCTGTTGCATCAAAAATGATATACCTTTTGCTAAGGTACCTCTTTCTATTACAGGTATAGAAGTTGAGGGACAGTCGGGAAGTGCGGTCATTTCGGAAAGTGAAAGTACTGTGACGGTTACTTTGCAGGAAACGGTAAACCCTAAAAAGGTGATGTTGAAAACTTTTACTTATACAGAAAAGGCTTCTTCTACTTTGACAGCCGGTACAGAGATAGATTTAAGCCAGCCTTATGAGGTTACTTTATCCCTTTATCAGGATTATAAATGGGAGATAATTGGAAATCAGCCTATAGCACGTCGTATGATAATTGATGGGCAGCTTGGAAACTCGGAGTTTGATGTAGAAAATCATTTGGCTACTGCTTCAATTCGAAAGAGTGCTGATTTAAAGGATATTGTTTTGTCTGATTTAAAATTGGGACCAGAAGGAGCTTTAAATGACGGAGTGAGTGGAACTCCGGAGGTTCAATGGACATTTTATCGTGATTTTGCCCAGGCATCTGTACATGTGACTTTTAGTGATTTTGTGGATGAGACTTGGACTCTCCGCGTTTACAAAAGTGATAAGGATGTGGTTACAGAATCTGCTGATGGATGGGTTAATGTGGCATGGTTATATGGTGCTGGTGTGGCCGAAACTGAATGTGGCTTTGATATTCGTGAAGATGGAAGTGAAGACTGGACACGTGTAGATCAGAAGTATGTGACCATGGATGGAGGTCAATTTACAGCTCGTGTCCCTCATTTGAAGGCGAATACTACTTATGAATGTCGTGCTTACTCTGGCGATCAGGTCGGAGATGTGGTAACTTTCTCTACCACGGAGATAGGATCTGTACCTAATATGGGATTTGAAGACTGGCATCAGGAAGAGAAGGTGATTTGTCCATGGGCACAGGACGGGACTCGATTCTGGGATACTGGAAACCATGGAAGTACTACGTTAAGCGAGAAAGATAATATTACATTATCTACAGAAGACATTCGTCCTGGTAGTACAGGGAAGTTGGCTGCTGTATTGAAATCTCAGAAAATTGTAGTAAAATTTGCTGCTGGAAATCTATTTATTGGTGAATATAAGGAGACAAAGGGAACTAATGGCGTTTTAGGTTTTGGAAGAAGTTTTACTTCCTATCCGACTCGTTTAAAAGGTTATTTTAAATATCAGACTGCTTTGATTACGGAAGCTATTGATAAATATGCTTCATTAAAGAATCAACCGGATACTTGTATCGTATGGGTAGCTTTAGGTGATTGGGAACTTCAGGAAAATCCTAATAGTGGTGAAAAAACTGCGGTGGAAGTGCAGACGGATGACAAGGGAACAGGAAAGTATTTTGATAAGAACGATTCGCATATCATAGCTTACGGTGAGATGACATGTGGAGAAAATGTAAATGAATACACTCCTTTCTCTGTGGAACTTGAGTATAGGGCAACGAATCGGAAACCTACAGCCTTGCTGATTGTTTGTTCTGCCAGCAAATATGGAGACTATTTTACAGGGGCTCCAGGGGCTACTATGTGGGTGGATGATTTTAGCTTGGAATATGATTATGATGATTAGTCAGTAAGGGTATTGTAAAAGAATTGTAGCTGAATTTAGCTATACCATGGTAAACAAGTGTATTACTTTATTTGTTAGTAATAGATGTAACAAACTGGATGCCAGGGATACCAGTCCCACGGGAGATGGAAGAACGTGCTGGGAGGCTTCTTCTTCGAACCTGATGCATTGGTGGCTGAATGCGAACCGTGATTATGTGGAACGTTATCTGGAATACAAACGTCGTCTGAACCCGGATTTCTCGATTCCTTCGGCTTATCCGGATTCAAAGCATAGTGAGATTTATCAAGGATTCAAGAACCGTTTTGGTAATCAGTCGGGGTATATCGTATCGGGTGTAAACTGATTCTTGTCAGGAATCTGCAACTGGGTGATGTATCCTCAGAATGTGCCGGAACAGGAAAATGCGGGCTTCTTTTTTGAGGTGTTCGGTCGAAATTCGCTGGTGAAGCAGTATGGCAACGGGTATATGACGAAGGAGGAGTTTAATAACGCCATCAAATTGGCAAGGAAGCAGGGAATGGCCGTCGGACTGGATATTTTTATTCAGGGAGGCGGGCATGCCATAAATCTTTGGGGAGCTGAGTTCGATGCTAAAGGAGAGGTTTGTGCCTTATATATTACCGATAACAATGATACGGATTTATACTGGCAACCAGAAGGCTTTCCCTTTCTGGGACGTAAGAAGACACAAGCCGGACTACTTTACAAACCTGTCAAGTGTATCTCCAACAAATATTATATGGAAGGAAGTGCTGCGGGAAATTTTAGCTTTTACATAAACGAGTTAAATACCCTTGATTTGATGCATGATAAGTGGAAGACATTTTTTAGGAAATAGGACAAAGAATGAAATGAAGACTGGAGACTTACTTTGACGGGTTGATGTATTCTGGCTGAAAATCCATTGCTTTATTCTCCAAAAGGGAAGTCCATCCAATTGGGCGTTTTTCAGGACAATTTCCCATTAGGAGGCTTTCTGAATGATTCCGTTTACCGAAGAGCTTCCTTGTTAAATATGTTGATATATTTCAATATTAAGGTCATTTTGGCCGATGCCGGATGCAAGGGCGAAGTGACTAGAAAAACCCAAAAGGTTTTAAACCAATTTGTAAGAGATGGATTATGAAACGGACATTCTCCTGATTTGACAACTACAGAAGACTCTGCCGAAACAATGAACTAACATTTGATTCGGTAAAGGAAATGGTCAAACTGGCATCCATAAGAATGTTGCTGAAGAAAATCTAAACAGGCTCTTAATATGTCAAATGGACTTAATAATAACATTTATTTCTCCTAATCCTGCGTAAACAATGCGTAAACAAACTGTTTCAGTTAGGGGTATTTTATGAGTTTTATTGATAACATCGATTCTGGTAAATAATTGATAACCAACAACATTAATAATGACTAACTATTATAGAAAATCATTTTATCGTTCTCATAATCTGGAGGTCCCTGGTTCAAGCCCAGGCTGGTCCACAAACTGAAAGGCTCATTCTTAACAGAATGGAGCCTTTTTTGTTTGCAGACCCTCCAGATATGATAGTATGCCCAATTCTATAAAGCTACTACAATTCTAAGAAATACTTCTATATATAACCCCATTCGCAAGAATGTTGCAGCAGTTTATAATAAACAAAACCTTATATAATCTTCTATTTCATGAGCAGCTACAGCATAAATCGGTGCAAGTTGCTCAAAATGGGAATCTCTTGTAAAACGAGAGCCGTTGATGGTCATAGCTAATTGGCTCATATTCCTTTCTCCGCAAATCTTAATGTAACATAATAATACCTTCTTGCCAATAGCAGTTTATTGGCTGCATCGCAGTTAGTTACAACTCCACATGTATGAATTTGTACTTTTTATGGACAATTACAGATTTCACATTTCTTATACAATCCATACATTTGCACATCCTAATTTTTTAATTTTATTTTTATGAGACCAAAAGTTATCTTAAATCTTTTATTCTTCCTTTTCTGCTGTACAGCAGTACAGGCACAGACAGGAAGACAGATTACAGGTAAAGTGATTGATGCCATGGGAGAGTTGCCCGGGGTAAGTGTTGTAATTAAAGGAACAACCAATGGGACAACCACAGATTTAAACGGAGAGTTTAAATTGGACAATGTAAAAAATGGTGATGTTTTACAATTCTCATTTATCGGCTACAAAACGGAAAATGTCAAAGTAGGCAATCAAAGTAAATTTGATATTACAATGACAGAAAATACCCAAACCTTGGAAGAAGTGACCGTTGTTGCTGTAGGATATGGTGATGTCAGAAGACGTGACCTGACCGGTTCTATCGGTTCCGCCAATATGGGCGATTTGACCAAGACTCCTGTCAGCAATATTACCGAAAGCCTCGGAGGACGTATTGCCGGCGTACAGGTTTCATCCGGTGACGGTGGACCGGGAGATAACTTTAATATAGTAATCCGCGGTGCCGGTTCATTGACCGGAAGTACAGCTCCGCTTTACGTTATCGACGGATTCCCTTCCGAAAGTTCCGGCTTAGGATCAATAAATCCTAATGATATTGAATCCATAGACATTTTGAAAGATGCTTCCGCCACAGCTATCTATGGAGCACGCGGTGCCAACGGTGTAGTTATCGTAACCACCAAAAAAGGCGGAGCCGGAAAGCCTACCATTACATACAACGGTAGCGTAAAAGTAGGTCTTGTAAAAAACACACCGGAAGTGATGAATGCCTATGACTTTGTCATGCTGCAACAAGAAATCATGGGCAGCGGAGAAGAATTCCAGAAAAACTATATAACCGAACTTTATCCTACACAGGATGCCTATCACAATGCTAAATCTTACGATTGGCAAGACTATATCTACCGTACCGCTCTCAGCCATAACCATCATATATCTATGACCGGTTCGCAAGGCGATTTGAAATACACCACATCTTTGTCTTACGATGACACACAGGGAGTTATCATCAACTCCGGCGTAAAACGCTATCAAGGACGTGTGAACCTGAGCCAGAAAGTAAACAACAAACTGAAGATTGACTTTACAGGGAACTATGCCAGCACTGTTCAGGACGGTCCTACCGTATCGAGCGCCACAAGTTCCATGTCTACCGCCTACATGTACAGTGTATGGTCTTTCCGTCCGGTATCCCCTACTGGAAGCGATCTTCTCAATCAGATGTACGATGAGGGTGTCAATATGAGTGAGGACTACCGCTTTAACCCCGTGAAGTCTGCTCAAAACGAATACCGTCATAAGACAACCAATAATCTCCAGTTTAATGTAGGTGCCGAATATGAGATAATTAAGAAACTCAAACTGAAAGTTACAGCCGGATATACATCAACCGACTACAAAAACGAAGAATTCAACGGTTCTCAGACACGCACCGGTAACAGCCACCCTTCCAACACTCAAAGTAAGGGAATAAACGCTTATCTATACCAAAGTGAAGCAAGAAGTTACCTGAACGAAAATACACTCAGCTACCAACTGAACAAGAACTCTCATAATTTCAATGCGATGCTCGGTATGTCTGTTCAGAAAAATACCAGCTATATACATTCTATACGGACGGAAAAAATCAGCAATGAATCTTTCGGCATGGCAGGACTCGATAAGGGAAGCACACCAGCCGTAAATTCTTCCAAAGGCGAAAACAAACTGATGTCTTATTTCGGACGTATCAATTATAACTACGACTCCCGTTACTATATAACAGCTACCATGCGTGCCGACGGTTCTTCCAAATTTGCCCGCGGCAACCGTTGGGGTTACTTCCCTTCCGGCTCTTTGGCATGGGCTTTTGCGCGTGAATCTTTCATTGCCGAAAATGCCAGCTGGCTGTCAAACGGTAAACTGCGTTTCAGCTATGGCCAGACCGGTAACAACCGCATAGGCAATTATGACTATATGGCACACCTCATTACTGATGACGATCTTTACAAATATCCGTGGAACGGTCAGTTTGTACCGGGTTATGTATTGAGCAGCATGCAGAATGAAAAGCTGAAATGGGAAACAACCGAACAATTGGACCTCGGTCTGGACCTCGGCTTCCTCGATGGACGAATTAACCTGAATATGGACTATTACATCAAAACCACCAAGGACTTGTTGCTTGATGCCGATATATCTGCCAGCTCAGGCTTCTCTTCTGCTACCTTAAATGTTGGAAAATTGCGTAACAGCGGTTTGGAAATCACCTTGGAAACAACCAATATCAAAACTAAAGATTTCAGTTGGAATTCCAGCTTCAACATCGCTTTCAACAAGAATGAAATCATAGCCTTGAACTCAGGACAACCTTATATGACCAGCTATATCAGTTGGGATAACAAATATAAAACCACTCCGGCATATATCAGCAAAGTAGGTGAATCTGCCGGTAAAATGTACGGCTTCATCTATGACGGAACTTACAAATATGAGGACTTCAACAAGACAATAGATGAAAACGGCAAAGAGGTATATACCTTAAAAGAAGGCATCCCGTATTACGTAGCCGGTACTCAACCGGGAGACCCCAAATACCGTGACCTGACAGGTGAAGGCGAAATCAACGACAAGGACAAGACCACTATCGGTAACGGTCAGCCCAAACACATAGGTGGTTTTACCAATAATCTGGTTTGGAAAAACTTCGACTTGAACATCTTCTTCCAATGGAGCTATGGCAATGATATCCTCAATGCCAACCGCATGGTGTTCGAAAACCCTTCCGCCAAACAAAATACCAATATGTTTGCCGCCTATACTAACCGCTGGACTCCGGAAAACCCCACCAGCAACATACCGAGAGCCCGGGCGCAAGGTTCCAATGAATACAGTTCACTCTATGTGGAAGACGGCTCTTTCCTGAAACTCAAGAACATCTCATTGGGATATAATTTTGAGGCAAAAACACTGAAGCCCTTGCATATAAGCAGCGCACGTGTTTACCTTTCTGCCGAAAACATTGCCACTATCAGCGGTTATTCCGGAAGCGACCCGGAAGTTTCTACCCGTAATTCTCCATTGACACCGGGCTTTGACTGGTCTCCATACCCTCGCGCCTTCAGTATGTCATTGGGATTAAACGTAACATTCTAACCAAATATTAAAAATGAGACTGATATGAAAACAGTATATAAATTATTCCATGCAACAGTTTTAACATTATGCTCTGCCATAATGCTGAGCTCCTGCGACAGTTTTTTGGATACAAAGCCTTATGATTTCACCGCTCCGGAAACTTTTTATTCCAATGAAAGTGAATGCACGGCTGCTTTGGCCGGAGTCTATTATACTTTGGTCTACGAGAAGGTATACGGAAACAATTACTCATGCATGATATCCAACGTAGACGACCTGAGTTACTACCAGCGCCAAAGCGGACAATTGGCAAGTCAAGTCTATGGTAACGACCATAATCCGGGAAACCAACATGTATGGGGTACATGGGAGACTCTTTACAAAGGAATCAACAATGCCAACGTTTTTCTTGAGAATGTTGATAAAGCCGACATGGATGAAAGTGTGAAAACACGAATGAAAGGTGAAGCTAAATTTCTCCGTGCATATTTTCACTTCCTGTTAGTACAAGGTTGGTACGAAGTACCCATCCGCAAGACCTCATTCAAAGATGTGAATAATTCATCCATAGAAGCAACTCCCCATGCCGATGCTTTGGATTGGATTATCGGAGAAATGGAAGAATGCGTAAACTTGGTTGATGACCAGACCTATGATAAGTCTCCCTCTTATATCAAAAAGAATACAGTAATGGGTATCCTTGCCCGCGTATACTTGTGGCGTGCCGGATATCCCGCCAACGGCGGACAGCCTTACTATGCCAAAGCTGCATATTGGGCCAATGAGGTAAAAAAATCGAATAAGCATAAGATGAATCCGGATATCTATGCTATCTGGAAGAACATGGCAGCCGACAAATATGATACCGAATACAATGAAAGCATCTGGGAAGCCGAATTTATCGGTAACCGTACTGCCGACGGCATAGGAAACTATACAGACGGGCGTATAGGAAATGTTATAGGCAATCTTCAAAAATGCACCAAAGCTACCGGTAAGGGATACGCCTATGGCTTTTATGCAGCCACTCTGATACTTTGGGATTTATTCGAAGAAAACGATAAGCGCCGCGACTTGTCCATCGCTCCTTATTGGTATGATGTAAACGACAACAAGAAAACATGGACAAACAAACAGATTGTCCAACGTTCATGTGGAAAGTTCCGTCGAGAATGGGAAAGCTCTTCTATGAAGGACAAGAGCTATACTCCGGAAAACTATCCTATTTTACGTTATGGTGATGTCCTTTTAATGCTGGCTGAAGCAGAAAATGAAGCCCATCAAGGACCTACGGATTTAGCATACGAATGCATTAATGAGATACGCCAACGTGCAGGCATATCCAAATTGGAGGGTTTGTCCTATACAGACTTCCAACAAGCCGTCCGTGACGAACGTGCCCGTGAGCTCTGTTTTGAGTCTCTGCGGAAATATGATCTGGTACGCTGGGGTATTTATGTAGAAGCCGTACACGATAAATTAGGAGCTGCGACTCAAGATAAACGCTGGGCTACAGGAAACCAGTTTATCGGTGCACGCGATTATGCAGCACGTACACAAGAAAAACACCAGTTCCTCCCCATTCCGACAAAAGAACTGGATGTAAACGGCAAATTGGAACAGAATAAATATTGGCAATAACCTAAATAAAAGAACTACAATTCTTCTAACCTTCAACTTTTTTTATTAACTTAACCGAAAGAGGTTGTTTCATGGCATGAAGCAGTCTGCCGTTCCGTCCGGAAAGAGATGGCGGCAGAATGCCTCTACATCGAAGACAACCTCTTTTTTTGCATACCTGCTAAAATTTCGCAATATGTACCGATTCTATTTGTTATATTGTCTGTTTTTATGCCTTGGCAACATACTCTTTGCACAGACAACCGGATTTGAAAAAGGAGTGCCACAATCCTTCTGCACAGTACAATCAAACGAACTCTCTTCCTCAGAAGAGTTCTACAAAGAAGGGAAAAGAAGCCTTGCATGGCAATTCTCTCCCCGTTCCGTGCTCACCGTCAAACTAGATACTCCCCTACATCTGGACTCCATATCAAAAGAAAAGCGCGGGATTACACTATGGATTTACAACGAACAAGCCAGAAAAGATTCGCTGCGCTTTGAATTCTTCTCTCCAACGGGTCATGTATCTTATAGGTTCGGTTTCCGGCTAAACGCTCAGGGTTGGCGTGCCTGTTGGATAGGCTTTGCCCACATGAAAGGAGATAAGCAAGAGAATACAATCGCCGGTTACCGTTGCTCCGGACAACAACGGACGCGTATTCTTCGACCGTCTCGTTTTCCCCGTAAAAGAAATGAATCAACGCACTACTCCCGACATGCAGATGCCCTACAATAATTCACTTACATTTAGAGACTTATGGCATTGGTGTCGTGTATGGCAATGGGAACAGCTGGAATATGACCTGCCTCTTCCTGCTACGCTGACTCCGACAGAGAAACAGGAATTACAAACCATAGAAGAACGGCTGACAAAAGTCCTGACAGCGGATAAAGTTTCACAAGGCAAAATCGACAAAGCCTATGCTACATTCCAAAAAGCACAGATACAACGCTCCGGAAACGGCTTTACAGGAGCTCCTCTTGTAGTTCCCGATGACAAGTTGAACCGCAAAAAGGGAGAAATATCCCTCAACGATCTGGAAACAATGCTCTCCGGATTTGCCTATGATGCCTATTACAATCAATCCAAAGATGCAGAACACAAATATTTTTTAGTCTGGGACTATGCCATGAACCAAGGATTTGCTTTCGGAAGCGGCATGGGAACCAACCACCATTACGGCTATCAGATAAGAAAAATATACACCACAGCCTGGCTGATGCGCGACAAAATACGGCAAGCTCCCACATGCGATAATATCCTTTCAACACTATCGTTCTGGGCAGCCTTACAGGAAACCCGTAAGGCATGCGGCAAAAACCGCGACGAGTTACTGGATACATGGCATACATTGCTGATGCCTAAAATTGTTTCAGCCATGATGACAAAGGATGAGAGAGAAAGGGTTCGCGCACTGAAAGGACTTTCACGTTGGGTATCCACGTCGTTGAGATATACTCCCGGTACGATTGGAGGTATTAAGGTAGACGGTACCACTTTTCACCATGGCGGCTTTTATCCGGCCTATACCACGGGAGCACTTGCTATGCTGGGACAATTCACCAATCTGACTAACAAGACTTCTTATCAATTGACCTTATCTGCCAGAAAGGTACTGAAATCCGCTCTTATCGCCATGCGCAACTATTGCAACAAATACGAATGGGGCGTAGGTATCAGTGGCAGACATCCTTTCGGCGGTTCCATGAAAGATGACGACATAGACGCTTTTGCCTACCTTGCCCTATCCGGAGACTTCTCGGATAAAGGAGAACCGTTTGATCATCAACTGGCCGCAGACTATTTGCGCCTTTGCAAACGTAATACCCCTGAAGCCGCTTACTTCAAACAACAAGGGATACTTCCGGCAACAGCGCCGCAAGGCTTTTTTGTATACAATTACGGTTCTGCCGGCATTTTCCGCCGCAATAACTGGATGGTTACGCTCAAAGGATATAACACAGATGTATGGGGAGCGGAAATTTACACAAAAGACAACCGGTACGGTCGGTATCAAAGTTACGGTTCGGTACAAATAATGGGGGCTCCTTCCCGCAAAGCCAGCGGTTACAATGAAAATGGCTGGGATTGGAACCGACTGCCCGGCACCACCACCATACACCTGCCCTTCGAACTGTTGAACAGTCCTCTGCCTGGTACTACCATGGCACGCTCCAAGGAAAAATTCGCCGGTGCAAGTTCTCTGAAAAACCAAAACGGAATGTTTGCCATGAAATTAATGGAACGAGACCTTAAAAACTTTACCGGCGATTTCGTAGCACGAAAGTCGGTATTTTGTTTCGATAACCGCTTAATCTGCCTTGGCACAGACATCAAAAACAGCAACAGCGACTATCCTACGGAAACAACACTTTTCCAACACGTCTTCCGACCGGGAAAAGATTTCATCAGGATTACCGGAGAAAAAGAACAGCAAATAGGGCTGCAACAGGAACTACCTGCCTCGGATACACAACCGGTCTGCCTTGAAGACGGCTGCGGTAACCTGTATTTTGTGAAAGACGGAAAGGTAAAGGTACAAATCACAGAACAGGAATCGCGCCACGAAAAGTTACGCACCCCCACTACCGGAACATTTGCGTCGGCATGGATAGCTCACGGAACAGCTCCCAAAGATGGAAGCTACGAATACATGGTATGGATACAGCCTTCTGGAAAAGAACTGAAGACCCATGTGCCGGCAGCCACCTACAAAGTGATACAACGCGACCGCAAGATGCATGCCGTAAACGATATTCTGACAGGCACCATGGCATACGCTGTCTTTGAAGATACCAAACCGGCTGCCGATAATGTTTTCTCTTTCTTGCCCGCAGAAACAATGGTGATGTATCAAAAAGAGAATAATGCCTTGGTAATGAGTGTGTGTACTCCCAACCTCAACATTGCGGAAAAGACATTCACAACCAAAGAACCCAGCCGTATCATAATAAAAGAGTTGGAACTGAAAGGGAAATGGCATGTGTCTGCTTACGACAAAAGAGTGAAAACGACATACCGGACCGGCACAACCCAACTGAGTGTGGAATGCCAGCATGGGCAACCTGTAGAGTTTACCCTGATTCAATAAAGCCTCAGCAGACAACCGGTCTACCTCCTGCCGATTGTCTGCTGGCAAAACTCCTCAATCATATCACAATTATCCGTATCTTTGCACCGTTACTCAAACAATGCCCATGACACTGACTGAAGAAACACTCCAATTTATCCGGGAGCATCGCAAAGACAACGTACGCAACCTTGCTTTACAAGCACACAAGTATCCGACAGTAGACGTACCTGCCGCTATCATCCAAATTGTGGGACGTCAAATTGCAGAAGAAAAAATACCCGCTTGGGCAGCACGGGAAGGTATTCTTTACCCGACACATCTTTCCATGGAACAATGCTCCTCGGAAGTAACGGCAAACTATAAGGTCAAAATAGTTTCAGACACGGGATACGGCAGCCGCAAAACCTTTACCGACCTCACCGGCGGTTTTGGCATCGACTGTGCCTTCCTATCTGCCTGCTTCCAACAGTCCGCCTATGTGGAGCGGCAGGAAACACTCTGTACAATAGCAGCTCATAACTTTTCGCTTTTAAACTTAAAACAGGTCATGGTCTGCCATGAAGACAGCATCCGTTATCTGCAAATGATGGAACCCGTAGATTGGATATTCATAGACCCCGCCCGGCGTGATGGACACGGAGGCAAAACAATAGCTATCAGCGAATGTGAGCCTGATGTTTCCGCTTTGGAAAATTTACTGCTTGAGAAAGCGTCACACGTTCTGGTTAAGTTATCTCCCATGCTGGACCTTACCCTTGCACTGCATGACTTGAAACATGTACAAGCCGCCCACGTCGTTTCCGTCAACAACGAATGCAAGGAACTTCTCCTTGTATTAGAGCGCGGGAAGGAATTAGTACCTGAAGAAATCCCTATCCACTGCATCAACCTCACTGCATCGCAGAAGGTTCAAAAGCTCCTGTTCACCCGCCAACAGGAGAAAGAACATACATGCCCGTATACTCCCACATTGAAAACATACTTGTACGAACCCAATGCATCCATCCTAAAAGCCGGAGCCTTCCGCAGCGTTTCATCTATATATAATGTAGAGAAACTGCACCCCAACAGTCATCTTTATACTTCCGACGAGTATATACAGGACTTTCCCGGACGCAAGTTCCGCATTACCGATAGCAGCAGTCTCAACAAGAAAGAACTTAAAAAGCTGATAGGAACGGAAAAGAAGGCCAACCTCACAGTACGTAATTTTCCTGCCAGCGTAGCCGAGTTGCGAAAACGCCTGAAGCTGGCGGAAGGTGGAGACATATACCTGTTTGCAACGACTCTTGCCGATGAGAAAAAGCTGTTGATTGCCTGTAAACAGCCTTAATATACAGTTAAAGCAAATAAAAGTAAAGTATATTCCAATCTTATAATCTGTCATTCAGTACATACAAGATAATTATATCGTCCCCTGATGCATCATTTGCAATTGGTTTGTAATATTATCGTTACCGTTTCTTCAAAATTCCGTAAGACAGACGTAATCCCATACCTATACTTTTGCCGCAGATTATTAACAGATAATAACAGGTATGAAACAAATTGTAAGAGCATTCTTATTCCTTCTACTATTCGCAGCGGCCAGCAACACGACAATGGCCGACGAAAAAGCAAATATCGTTAAGCAAGGTACGGTACGCGGCCGTATCATCGACGTAACCAAGCAAACTCTCCCGGGTGCTTCAATCTACATCGAGAAACTACACACAGGCGTGACAAGCGACGTCAACGGCTTCTACACTTTCCCCAACCTCGACCCGGGAACCTATACAGTGAAGGTGAGCTATGTAGGCTACTCACCCGTAGAACTGAAAATTACAATTCCCGCCGGACGCACTTTAGAGAAAGATGTGGTACTGAACGAAGGAGTCGAACTTCAGGAAGTAGTTGTAGGAGGCGCATTTCAGGGGAAGCGCCGCGCCATCACCACCCAAAAGAGCAGATTGAGAATTACCAATGTGGTATCTGCCGACCAGGTAGGCAAATTCCCCGACTCCAACATCGGCGATGCCTTAAAGCGTATCTCCGGTATCAACGTGCAGTACGACCAGGGAGAAGCCCGCTTCGGACAAGTACGCGGAACAAGCGCCGACCTGAGCTCCGTAACTGTCAACGGCAACCGTGTACCCTCTGCCGAAGGTGATACCCGTAACGTACAGCTCGACCTGATTCCGGCCGACATGATTCAGACTATCGAAGTAAACAAGGTAGTAACCCCGGATATGGACGCCGATGCCATTGGCGGCTCTATCAATCTGGTAACGAAGAACTCACCCTATAAGCGCAGCATTGCTGCCACCGCAGGAACAGGCTACAACTGGATTAGCGAAAAAGCCCAGCTGAACCTGGGATTTACCTACGGTGACCGTTTCTTCAATAATAAATTAGGGCTGATGGTATCTGCCTCCTATCAAAATGCCCCCTCCGGTTCTTACGACACCGAGTTTACCTGGGAGCAGGATAAAGACGGCAAAGCATACGTCAACGACTATCAAATGCGCCAGTATTACGTAACCCGCGAACGTCAAAGCTACTCCGCCGCTTTGGACTGGGACATCAGCACCAACCACAAACTCACTTTCAAAGGTATCTTCAATAACCGCAACGACTGGGAAAACCGTTACCGCACTAACCTGAAAGACCTTGAACCGGACGGCAGCGCCACCGTACGCATACAAACCAAAGCCGGAACGCCCGACAACCGTAATGCCCGTCTGGAACGCCAGCGCACGATGGATTTTTCACTTGGCGGTGAACATCTCTTCGGACTTCTTTCCATGGACTGGCATGCAAGTTATGCCAAAGCCAGCGAAGAGCGTCCCAACGAGCGCTACATCGACTTCCAACTCAAGAAACAGAAATTCGATATAGATCTGAGCAACGAACGCCAGCCTTTCGCATCTCCCAAAGACGGTTCTACAATGACCTTGAATGACGAATTCAGCCTGAAAGAACTGACCGAGCAACAGGAAGACATCAAAGAGCAGGACTTGAAATTCTCCGCCAACTTCAAACTCCCGTTCAAGAATGGCAACAAACTGAAATTCGGCGCAAAGGTAGTTCGTAAAACCAAAGATAAAGCTGTGGACTTCTACGAATATTCTCCGCTGGACGAAGATGCTTTTATGGAAAACAGCCTTAAAAATACTGTTGACCAATCCAACAAGCACTTTATGCCCAATAACAAATACCAGACAGGAATCTATGCCAGCAAGGAATACACCGGAGCATTAGACCTTAATAACCCTGCATTGTTCGAGAAAGAACAAGTACAGGAAGAACTGGCAGGTAACTTTGAGGCACGCGAAACGGTCAGCTCCGGCTATGTCCGCTTTGACTCAAAAATCACAGACCGCATAGAGCTGATGTCCGGCTTGCGTATCGAGAACACCAATCTGGCTTATACCGGACGTACATACGATGCAGACGAAGACATCACCGGCAAGACCGAACGTCAGCGCAACAGCTACATTAATTTCCTGCCTTCGCTGCTGGTAAAGTGGAATGTAAACGATGACTTCAAGGTACGCGGTTCATTTACCCAAACACTGTCACGTCCCAAGTACTCGGCTCTTGTACCGAGCGTAAACATCAAGCGCTCCGATAATGAAATCACCATCGGTAATCCGGAATTGAAACCGACCACATCCTACAACTTCGACTTGAGCGCCGACTATTATTTCCGCAGCATCGGTCTGGTCAGTGCTGGTATCTTCTACAAGAAAATCGATGATTTCATCGTAGACCAAGTCAGCACCAACTACGAATATCAGGGTAATGTATATACTCGATTCACACAGCCCAAGAATGCGGGCAACGCCAACCTGCTCGGAGTAGAACTCTCTTACCAACGCGACTTCGGATTCATCGCCCCTGCCTTGAAGTGCATCGGCTTTTACGGAACTTACACCTATACGCACTCCCGCGTAGAAGACTTCAACTTCGAAGGGCGCGAAAACGAAGAAGGCCTCAGTATGCCGGGTTCACCGGCACACACCGCCAATGCTTCGCTCTATTTCGAGAAAGCCGGACTGAACATCCGCGTAAGCTATAATTTCGCTTCCGACTTTATCGATGAAATGGGTGAAAGCACTTTCTACGACCGTTACTACGACAAAGTGAACTACATGGACGCCAATGCAAGCTATACGTTCGGAAAGAAAATAAAGACTACATTCTATGCCGAAGCCAATAACCTGCTGAACCAGCCTCTCCGCTACTATCAGGGAACGAAAGACCGTACCATGCAAGCCGAATACTACGGTGTAAAGGTGAATGCCGGAGTGAAGATTAATTTTTAAACACATCACCACAGAGAGACAGAGCATTTTCTTTTGTAACACACTAAATGAAAAAACAATGCAACTGTATACCCTCTGCAGTGAATAAATAACATCCAAACAATGAAGAAAATATTCTTTTTACTATTCGTCGCCCTGCTGGGCAACTGGGCAAGTGCCCAAATTACCGATTATTCCGTATTCGACAAAAAGTTCAACTTCTATGTAGCCAATGACCTGGGACGCAACGGCTATTATGACCAGAAGCCCATTGCCGAACTGATGGGAGTAATGGCGGAAAACGGCACAGATCCGGAGTTTGTACTCGCTACGGGTGATGTGCACCACTTTGAAGGCGTACGTTCCGTCAACGACCCGTTGTGGATGACTAATTACGAACTGATTTACAGCCATCCCGAACTGATGATAGACTGGTTTCCTTTGCTGGGTAATCATGAATACCGCGGCAACACGCAAGCCGTACTGGATTATTCGAATATCAGCCGCCGCTGGACAATGCCCGCACGTTACTATACCAAAGTTTTTGAAGACAAAGGCATGACTATCCGGGTAGTTTGGGTAGATACCGCTCCGATGATAGACAAATACCGTAATGAGAAAGAGACTTATCCCGATGCTTGCCAACAAGATTACAAACAACAACTCGCATGGATTGATTCTGTCCTGACCGCCGCTAAAGAAGACTGGGTAATCGTGGCCGGACACCACCCCATTTATGCCGAAACACCGAAAGACGGAAGCGAACGCCGGGATATGCAGTCGCGGCTCGACCCTATACTCCGCAGGCACAACGTAGACATGTATATCTGCGGACATATCCATAACTTCCAGCATGTGCGCGTACCGGGCAGTAATATAGATTATATCACCAACACCTCAGGTTCGCTCAGCCGCAAAGTCAACCCTATTGAAGGTACCGTTTTTTGCAGTCCCGAACCGGGCTTTTCCATAGTATCTGCCGATAAAAAAACACTGGAACTGCGCATGATTGACAAACAAGGCAATGTACTGCACACTGTTACACGCAGCAAATAACCCGTTTTTTAAGTCAATAGGAAAATCCTGATTATACGAAGTTGTATCGGAAAGAACCAAACCATCATTCCGATACGACTTCTTTCAATTATTTCTTTTTCCGTAGCACCATCCTTCGGAGCCGTACTTACATTTACGTCACGCGTAACCATATAATGTGGAGATATAATTTCCGCCCCGGTTTCGGAACAATTCTCCGCATTTACAAGCGCAAACGGACTTCCTCTTGGCTCGTTTAATCAGAATTTTGCATTATCTTTGCGCGCAAAATAATATACTTCATGAACATTCTATTACTTATAGGAGGACTTCTCCTCATCCTGTTAGGTGCAAACGGACTGACAGACGGAGCA
>OGUC01000454.1_pt1 | contig 24551 bp, 23 predicted proteins | sample 1573701 | NCBI WGS metagenome assembly OGUC01 (sample SAMEA2582017, study PRJEB24529) | metagenome | biome: Human gut stool | place: China | collected 2011
GTAGTCCCGGAACGTCGAGGCTCCTTTAAATCCGTTTTCTTCAAAGATGCCCCGAACGGCCTCTCCTTGATTCCAACCGTGTTCAAAAGCGATTACTTGTACCTCCGGCGCCTTTCTCTTTATCTGCGGAAGAATGCTTCTATACGCAATTAAACCGTCGGATTCGTCGGTTAAAGCGCTTCTCGGTTCATAGCGAAGGGCGTCTAAATGTTTGTCGTCCCCTTCGATGTAAGGCGGGTTAGAGATGACAGCGTCAAAAGATAATTCAGCCGGATAAGGATCCAGCCAGGGACCTTGAACAAGTTTGACTTCGGCGCCTAGCGCCTTGCAGTTGGCTTTGGCGACATTCAAGGCACTTCCCGAGAGATCTGAGGCCCATACGGTGAGATCAGGACGTTCTAAGGCTACGGTGGCGGCAATGCAGCCTGAACCCGTGCCCAAGTCGCAGACAAGACCGTTTTTGGGAAGATGTTCGATGAGCCACTCGACGAGACACTCAGTGTCAGGCCGCGGAATCAGCACCGACGGATTGACAAGAAAAGGGCGTCCGAAGAATTCCTGAGTACCAAGAAGGTAGGGGAGCGGGACACCCTCAGAGCGTTTTTTTGCGATGTCGTTAAGTTTGTTTGCTTCGTCGGAAGAAAGAACTCGATCGCCGTGAATGAGCTGCGCGGCTTTATTCATTCCGCACACGTGCTCCAGTATGAAACTCTTATCAATCGAATCCAGTGAGCTGGAGAGCAGCCATTCACGGACGGTCGTCAAAGTTATTCTCCTTCGGCAAGAGCTGCTAACTGTTCGGCTTGATGTTCGGTTGTGAGCGGAGAAATCAGGCAGTCGAGATCTCCGTCCATGATCGAATCAAGTTTGTAAAGCGTCAGGTTGATGCGATGGTCCGTAACTCTGCCCTGCGGGTAGTTATAAGTGCGGATACGTTCGCTTCTGTCTCCGGAACCGATCAGAGATTTGCGCATGCTCGATTCCTTGGCCTGAACTTCGGCGACTTGGGCAGCATGAATACGAGAGATCAGAACGCCCATGGCTCGCTCTTTGTTCTTATGCTGGCTTCGTTCGTCCTGACACTCAACTACAATGCCGGTAGGAAGATGCGTGATTCGAACAGCACTTTCTGTTTTCTGAATGTGCTGACCGCCGGCGCCGGAGGCACGGTAAACGTCAATTCTGAGCTCGGATGGATCGATGACGACATCGCCGATTTCGTCAGCTTCTGGAAGTACGGCAACTGTGCATGCAGAGGTATGTACACGTCCCTGAGATTCGGTTTCCGGTACGCGCTGAACACGATGTCCGCCGCTTTCAAACTTCAGTTTGGAATATGCACCTTGGCCCACGATTTTCACAACGATTTCTTTGTAGCCGCCTAAGTCGGAAGGGCTGGCAGAGACAAATTCCACCTGCCATTTCTGACGTTCGGCATAGCGGGAATACATTCTGAACAAATCTCCGGCAAAGAGTGCGGACTCGTCACCGCCTGTGCCGGCGCGGATTTCCAGATAGATGTTTTTATCATCGTTAGGATCTTTCGGAAGCAGGAGGATTTCTAATTCAGAAGAAATCTGCTCGATTGCCTTCTTGGCCGCTTTGATTTCCTCAGATGCGAATTCCTTCATCTCTTCATCGGAAAGCATTTCCTCGGCAGCAGCAAGGTCTTCTTCTGCCCGCTCGTATTCCTTAGCCTTTAAAACGACAGGTTCAATTTCCGCACGTTCTTTGGAGAGTGCTCGGAATTGGTCCATATTAGATGTGACATCGGGGTCTTGAAGATTCTGATCGATTTCTTCAAGTCGTCTGACCAGTTGGGTCAGCTTGGAGCGCATTGTGTCTTTCATGTCCGTATTTTTAGCCGAGTTCGTTCGATTTTAGTTGAAATATCAACACAAAAAGCCTTCAAAAGTGAAGGCAGGTATTGTTGAATTGTCGCACAGCTAGCGATGATGGATGTGATAGTGATAGAAGCGATCGAGCAAATGAAGAACCTTTTCGTAGTCTTCCTGCGAAAGGTTGGGATCATTGCGCAAGACTGTCAACGGGTCATGAATGAATTTCTTCATGAGGCCGTGAGACATGGCTTCTAAAATTTCGTTGGCGTCGCCGCCTTTTTGAATGGCTTTTTTGGCTTTTTCAAGTTCCATCAAGCGGAGGGCGTCAGCTCGTTCCTGAAGACTCAGAATTTGAGGGATGGAGGAGCGCGTTGTCATCCAGCACTTAAATTCATCGACTTTGGTTTCGATGAGTCGGTCTGCCTGCTCGACGGCAGCCTTACGTCCCTGAATACCCGATTGAACGACTTTTCCGAGATCGTCCACGGTGTAAACGTAAACTTCGTCTAAATCGTCCACTTCGCGTTCAATGTCTCTGGGGACCGCAAGGTCGATCATGAAGATCGGACGATGCTTGCGGCGCTTCAGTGCACTTTGAACCATGCCGAGACCGATGATGGGAAGCGTGCTGGCCGTGCAAGTGATCAGAATGTCGTACTCCGGAAGAATTTCCGGGAGGTCGACGAGTCCGACAGCTTTTGCGCCGATCGTTTCGGCCAAAGCCGCAGCTCTGGCGACGGTGCGGTTTGCGACGGCAACGTTTTTCGGTTTTTGCGCACAGAAATGAGCGGCACAGAGCTCAATCATTTCCCCGGCACCGACAAACAAGATGTTGGAGTTTTCTAAAGAACCGAAGATGCTTGAAGCGACACGGACGCCTGCTGCAGCCAAGGATACGGAGTGAGCGCCGATCTCGGTTTTAGAACGGACTTCTTTGGCGACCGCAAATGTCTTTTGAAAAAGATAGTTCAGAAAAACGCCCAGTCCATGATTTTTCTGAGCTGTTTTCACAGCCTTTTTCATTTGACCGACGATCTGAGTTTCGCCGAGCACCATCGAATCCAGGCCGGAGGCGACTCTGAAGGCGTGGCGAGCGGCGTCGTCATTTAAGAACACATAGAGGTGTTCTTCAAGTTCATTGAACTTCACGCCTTTGCTTTCAGCCAAGAATTCTTTCAGTTTTTTGGAGGCAAGTTCGGAGTCTTCAGCCGCACAATAAATTTCCGTGCGGTTACAGGTCGATAAGATCGCGACCTCTTTGATACCGCCGCCGGCAGAATTTCCGAGCATGGCTCGAATCTTTTGGTTTGCGGTATCCAGCTCTTCAGAAGAAAAAGCAACCTTCTCTCTCAAGGCGAGAGGAGCAGTGTTATGGTTCAATCCCAGGGCGAAAAGATTCATCTTTCTATTGTGTCCAACAGCGCCGCTTATCGGGCGGCCTGACTAAAATAAGTCGGACCATTTGCGCAGCTTAGTTATTAATATTAAAAATAGAGCATTATTTATGCCTTAAGTTTAGTCGCTTAGGCAAGGATGAGAGTATGAGGGCTTTGACCATCTTTAAACAGAAGGATTTACCTGCAGAGACAAAATTGAAGGAAATACCTCCGGATGAGCAGGCCATCCTCGACTGTATCGCTCGTACAAAAAAGTTTGTAACTCAGCGTGCCTTAGTGACCGCAGGAGCAAGTGCCATTCCGATACCCGGCATCAATGTAACGGTGGACGTGACGATGCTGATGTCCATCCTCAATTTCATTAATCAGGAATTCGGGCTCACGCCTCAGCAAATTCAGCATCTTTCGACGGACAAACAGGTTCAGCTCTTTCAGATGATCACCGTGACAGGAAGCGCCTGGGCCGGAAAGCTGATTACAAAGTCTTTAGTTCTTGCCGTTCTTAAAAAGCTGAGTATCCAAATGACGGCCGCACAAGCGGCCAAGTGGGTGCCGATCGCCGGCCAGGTTGCGGCAGCCGGTCTCTCCTTTGCAGCCTTGAAGTGGATCGGAAATCAGCACATTCAAGACTGCGCCAGAATTGCCAGGCTATTTAACGAGGAAGGGTGCCCGCGTTCGCAGACTGAGGGTCGAATTTAGCCGCAGGCTGAATTTGGTAATTCGGCATGCTGACCGGAATCAGGAAGCCGTTGTTCAAAATTGCCTGAAGCACCATTCCGACGTACTCCTGCAGCGTCTGAGTGATCGGTGCTTGGTCGCTTACCGTAGAGAAAGCGCCCGTCCACAAAACTGCGCCGGTTTTAACACTGACGAGTTCGGTATTGGACTCGATGATGTTTTGCTGAGTGATGGAGGGCGGGATTGCCCAGCCGCCCCAGAATGGATCTGGTCCGAAAGGACCGCCCCAAGGCCCGGGACCCCAGAAAGGATCAGGCCCCCATGTCATTCCCGGATCGTAAATCACATTAGTTTTGGTACCCGTCTGGTGGATCGCCAAAACATTGCTCGCCTTAGCCAATTTGGCGGCACTGAACAGAGCAGTGTAATTTAGGCCGCCTCCCAGGATCGTCAGATTCGAGGCCTGAGGAATAGCGCGGTAACTCGGTGTGCTCGGGATGCCGTGCAGTGCCAAGACATTGCATGCGATGTCCTCGAAAATCCGGCGGTTCGTCGGATTCTCAACGACGGCAGCGACGAGAAGGCCGGTGATGGTCTTTTGTTCGAAGGTGGCTGCCGGATCAACCCATTGAGAGGTTAATTGGGTCGGATTGTTGTTTTCCGGCCCGACGGCACAGCCGCTTAGCGCAAGCAGCGAAATTCCCGAAAACAAGAGCCCCGCGATTAATTTTCGAACTGACATAAGCTTGTGCTCCTATCTGTATCACACAGAAAGTTTACTCGTGGTGCGAAGAATCGTTCAGGTGCAAGTCTGAATTGAGACAAGCGCACACTATAGCTCGGTCGGCGTGTATTCAAACGCGGCTAGGATACCGATCGCAGCGAACAAGACTGCAGAGGCAATGCGGACGAGCTTGACCGGAACCTTCTGAGCGAGTTTGTCGCCGATCCAAACTGCAGGTACGTCAGCAATCAGCATGCCGATCGTGGTACCGATCACCACGAGAACCGGAGCGGCGTATTTGACGGTAAGCGCGACGGTTGCAATCTGAGTTTTATCGCCCATTTCTGCCAAGAAGAAGGTGATAAAGGTTACGCCGAAAACTCCGAATCGCATGGAGTGGTTTTTCAGCGCATCGTCATCGCCTTTGTCCGGAACAAGAATCCATGCCGCCATGGCGAGGAACGAACCTACAATGATCCATTTAATCACTTCGGGGCTGAAGGCGTGGGTAATCCATGCGCCGAGCGCGCTGGCAAGAGAGTGATTAAAGATCGTCGCGACCAAAATGCCAAGAATAATCGGGATGGGCTTTTTGAACCGAGAAGCGAGAAGGAAAGCAAGGAGCTGTGTTTTGTCGCCCATTTCAGCAAGGGCAACGGCTCCGATGGCAACGAGGATGGCTTCCATGGATTTTCTCCAATCCGGCAAAGACACAATGAGCCCTCGGCGCGCCGGAAGCGTCCAAAGGTTCATCGGTCTCGCCAAGCGCAGGACTGCGCCGGAACTGCCATGGCTTTGCCAAGTTTGTTGACAGTCCCCAGGAGGCTACTCCCCGAGTTAGAAAAAAATTGAGCCCGAGGCTTTCAGCATCGGGCTCAAAGAATTCTGGTGGCTAGAGGCGGAATCGAACCACCGACACACGGATTTTCAATCCGTTGCTCTACCAACTGAGCTATCTAGCCGTCTCTCAATCGAGAAGCAGCACTATACAGGACTTTTAAAGAAAAATCTCGCGGGGATTCTGAGGAAAAGCACGTATCGTCCCCAAAAGGTCCGTAATACTGAAATAATGTGTCGATTCCTGAAGGAAATAAAATACTTTTTTCTTGTTTCAAACACCGGAGTTTCGAATGAATTGCAAAAAGCGTCTCTGTGCGGCCCTCTTAGCATTGATGCCGTTTACCGCCTTTTCTCAAACAGCCGTTAACGCTCCTGCAGCACCCGTCGTCACGGCAGCAGATAAGTCGGTTACGAACGCCCCTGCAGCAGCTGTCCAGGATAAAAAACAAATTTGTGACACATTGAAAAAAACATTCCAAGGGAAGCTCGGTATTCCGGTCGAGTCGGTTTCGGTTACGCCTGTTAAAGGTGTTTATGAAGTGGTAGCGCAGAATGAAATTATGTATTCGGACGCTACTGCCGATCACATCATTGTTGGCCAGCTGTTTGAAACAAAGACGCAGAGAAACCTGACGGCAGAAACGAAAGATCGACTCAGCCGCATTGATTTCACCAAGCTTCCGCTTGCGGATGCTATCAAAATCGTTAACGGTACAGGTGCTCGTCAGATTGCTGTTTTCTCCGATCCGAACTGCTCTTTCTGCCGCAAACTTGAGGCAAGTTTGAAAGAAATGAAGGATGTCACGATTTACACATTCCTCTATCCGGTGATTCGACCTTCCTCTTTGGCCGAAAGTCAGAATATTTGGTGTGCCAAGGATAAGGGCGCTGCCTGGAGAGCTCGCATGCTCGACGGCGTGCAGGCGCCGGCCAAGAGTGCTAATTGCGATGTCTCTGCGATTGAGCGCAATATCGCCTTAGGCAGCAAGCTCGGCGTGACGGGTACTCCGACCGTCTTTGTTCCGAGCGGCCAAAGAGCCCCGGGCGCCGTGAGCATTCAATCCCTGGAGAACATGCTTGCTAAAGATAAACTCTCGGAATGAGTTGGTTTTTCTTGGCCTCTCCATTGAGACTCGTATATTTCAAGTTATCAATGTTGAGGAGAGAATCCGATGACTAAAAAATTCCCGCTGACTAACTGGTCTGAGAAAAAGGCTTTTACGATCAAGCTTGGTGCAGTTAAAAAGTACCACATTGCTGTTTTTGCTGATCCGAATTGTCCGTGGTGCAAGCGTTTCTTCGAAGAAAACACGGACAAACTCAACGATTTGGAGATCTTTGTTTACTTAGCGCCGGTTCTTGGTGAAGACTCCGAGAAGCTGTCTGCTGAGATTTTGTCGGAAAAGGATCCTGCTGCAGCTTGGGCAGATTGGGTCATGAATGAGAATCGCCCGAAGGTAAAAGCAACCGAAGAGGCCAAAAACATTGTTGAAGACAACATGGAACTTTTGGAAAAATTGGGCATTGAAACCGTTCCGGCAATTTATTTGGCTGACGGCGAAGGTCCTTACGGGTTTATGACTGCCATGGAACTCATCTCCAAGATTGAGCAGGAAGGCGAAAAAGAAGACGAAGGTAAGGAGCCTAAAGAGCTTTAAGACAAACGGCCGGATCCGGCCGTTTCGCTTGATTAGGCTTGAGCGATATTACAGGCTTTCCGGCGTTACACCGTTCGGTAAAAGGAGCCAGGCGCGAGCTTGGCTTTTTTGTCTGCCCGCGTTTTTGCCCGCTTCATCTCCGAATCCCCAGAAGAAGTCAAAGCGGATCGGACCTTTGATGGCGCCGCCCGTGTCCTGCGCGACTACCGGCTTTGTGAAATTAAGGTTCGGATTGGTTTGAGAAACCGAAACCAGTACGGGTGTTCCCAGCGAAATGTATCTTCTGTCTACTGCAACCGAAGCTTTAGGCGTCAGGGGAAGGCCTTGGGCGCCGATCGGTCCCTCGTTCGGATCTCCGCCTTTCTTTTCTTTAAAGAAAACGAAGCTTTGGTTTTGGTTGAGCAGGGTGTCCACCTTATCCGGGTTGTTCTGTGCCCAAGCTCTTATGTTCTGCATGGACAATTCATGGCGCTTCAGATAGCCCTGATCGACAAGCCATGATCCCACGGCCTTGTACGGACGGCCGTTTTGATCGTCGTAGCCGACTCGAATCAGTTCGCCTTCTTCAGTCCGTAGTCTTCCGGACCCCTGAATTTGAAGGAAGAAGACGGCGACAGGATCGTCGCTCCAGGCGATGGAGTACTTGTCGAGGTCTTTACGAGCGACGATTTTTGCTCGAGTGTCGTAAGGGACGAGTTTTCTCCCTTGAATTTTTCCTCTTAAGCGCATGCCTTTGAGTTTCGGATAGGCCTCCGCTAAGTCAACAATGATTAAGTCGTCAGGCGTAGAGAGGATCGGGGTGGTGTGCCGCTCTGTTCGATGTTTCGAGACAGTAAGCAGAGGTTCGTAGTAGCCGGTCATGAGGCCGGTGTCAGAAACGGAATAAACGGTTCCGGTTTGTGTGCCGATTGTGCGTTTTTCGATTTTCCACGGAGTGAAATTATTTTTGAAGAACGCTTCCGCATTCTGAGCGTCTGTACCGGATGCTTTCGAGCAAGCTTCAGCCCAGGCTGTTTTGCGGTAAATCGAGCGGCAGGAAATCTTGAATGCAGATAACGCAGCTGCCCAATCCTCTTGCTCTGAAGAAGGAATGTCGGAGAAGGCAGAGATTTCAAAACGGACGCTTTCTTCCGTGGGTTCCGTAATCTCCTGAGGCTTTTGTTTATTGCTGGAGCAGCCGTTAAGCAATGCTAAGCAAATTAAAGCCGAAACAAGGGAAGCGATGCTGCGTTTGGTCATAAATTCTCTCCTGCGAACGCCTGATTCTAGGACAAAATCAAATCGGTCATCTTTAGACGTCTTGCCATTCAAGGACGAGTCCCAAGTCTTTAAAATTGAAAGATGGAGGTCACAATGACAAAGACAAAATACAGAATTGCGCCGTCTATCCTTTCGGCTGATTTCGCGAATCTCGGGAAAGAGGTTCAAGATGTGATTGCTGCCGGGGCAGACTGGATTCATTTTGATGTAATGGACAATCACTACGTACCGAACCTGACGGTGGGTCCGATGGTATGCAAAGCTATTCGTCCTTATACCGAGGCACCGATTGATGTACACCTCATGGTTGAGCCTGTGGACGAAATCGTTCCGTTGTTTGCGAAAGCAGGTGCCAACATTATTACGTTCCATCCGGAAGCGAGCCGTCATGTTGATCGGACGCTGAGGCTGATTCGTGACTGCGGCTGCAAGGCAGGTTTAGCCTTAAATCCGGCAACTTCGCTGGAGTATCTGCATTACGAGCTCGACAACATCGATATGGTTCTGCTCATGAGCGTCAACCCTGGATTCGGCGGACAGTCCTTTATTCCGACCACGATTGGAAAACTGCAGGAGTGCAGGTCACTCCTCGATAGTTATGAAGAGGTTTCTGGACGCAAGGTCCTTCTAGAAGTCGACGGCGGCGTAAAGAAATCGAATATCCGAGAAATTGCAGCAGCCGGTGCGGACACATTTGTTGCAGGAAGTGCAATTTTCAACGAGGCCGACTACAAAGCCGTTATTGACGACATGCGCTCCGAGCTGGCGTCCCTGTAAAGATGAAACGTTTTGAGAACTTGAAAGCGGTGCTGTTTGATCTGGACGGCACCCTTGTTAACACACTCCCGGGTCTCACCGAACTCGTGAACCAAATGCGTTCCGACTTTGATAAACCTCCGCTCTCGGAAGAGAAGGTCGGCAAATACATCGGAAAAGGAATGTTTGTTTTGGTTCGGCGTGCGATGACCGATTCCATGGACGAACCGTTTCCTGAGGAAATGTTCAACTTAGCTGTCAAAAGTATGGCAAGACATGTGGAGGCAGGTCGCTACTCAAAAGGCGTGCTGTATCCCGATACGATAGAGACCATCAAGTATGTAAAAAATCTGGGGCTAAAGACAGCGATCGTAACGAACAAGCCCTATCAAATGACACTGGATACGTTGGCCGGCAAAGGACTGCTCGAACTTGTGGATTTGGTTGTGGGCGGCGACAGTGCGGCAAGACCCAAACCGTATCCCGATCCGCTTATTTATGCCTGTGAGAAACTCGGCGTGGCGCTGGAAGAAGTTCTGATGGTAGGCGATTCAGGAAACGATTCTTCAGCGGCGAAACAAGCGGGCGTCCCATCGATACTCGTGCGCACGGGCTGGAGTGAGGGCGTGCCGCTCGATGAAATTGCAAAACGTGACGAGGCGGCAGCAATGATTGACCATCTTTCGGATTTGAAGGCCCTCCTTCCAGCAACGGAGGGGGCTCATGCATGAAAGCAGTATCAAAGAGGATTGGAAACCGGTTCTTTCTGATTTCGAGCATTCGGAGGCGGGAAAGAAGATTGAGCAGCTTTTGGCGAAACAGAAAGCCGAAGGGTTGAAAATTTTCCCGCCGAAGCCGTACCGGGCTTTAGAACTTCTTTCAGCGGGAAATGTAAAGGTCGTTATTCTCGGACAGGATCCTTATCACGGATTCAATCAGGCAAACGGATTGGCGTTTTCCGTGAACAAGGATGTACCGCCGCCGCCGAGTCTGAGGAACATCTTTAAAGAAATCAAAAGACAATTCCAATTCGTCTGACAAAGTCTTTACCTCACGATATCCGTCAATCCATTTCTGAATCTCTTTTACTTTCTTCATCTGTGCCTCAGCTTTCTTGGCATCATCCCAAAATCCGGGCGCTTGTGTACGAAGCTGTTCTTCTTCCACCTGAACAAGTTTATTCTCAATGTCCAAGTATCTTTCGAGGGCAGCGGTACGTTCTTTTACGTCTTTCAGTTGCTCTATTGTTATCATTTTGAGGAATTTTTCTTTTAAGTTGCAAAGATATAACAATTTAGGCACTGATTACATGGATTTCACTGTTTTTAATGAAAGAACAATGCATTCCGTACAATCCGTGCCTAAAATACAAATGAATCAAATTCTTTATTCTTCGTACATCTTTTCTATTTCGGCAGCATAATTCTTATTCAACACATTGCGCTTTATCTTCAACGTATTAGTCAGTTCACCGCGTTCCATACTGAAAGGATGGGGCAATAAGGTAAAACGTTTAATCTGCTCATAATGTGCGAATTGCTGTTGAAGCGTATCAATTCGTTCCTTAAATAAATCGATAATCTGTTGGTCCTGCAACAGCTCTTCCATAGAAGCATACTTGATGCCTTTCTTTTCGGCGTACTCTTTTACCAATTTATATTCCGGAATGATTAAAGCCGAAACAAACTTACGCTCATCCGCAATAATGGAAATCTGATCGATATATCGGTCCACCACCAACTTAGCTTCGATAGCTTGAGGAGCAATATATTTCCCATTTGAAGTTTTAAACAAATCCTTAATACGCTCAGTAAGGAATAAATGTCCGTCCTTGATATAACCGGCGTCACCCGTATGAAACCATCCGTCTTCAGTAAAGGCAGCCTTTGTTGCCGCTTCTTTCCTATAATACCCATGCGTAATGCCGACACCGCGAAGCAATATCTCATTGTTTTCGCCAATCTTCACTTCCACATGCGGCATAATACGCCCTACAGAGCCTACCACATGATCAAAGTCATTTTCGCAAGACACGGTTGCAGTTGACTCTGTCAATCCATATCCCGCCACCATATTAATACCTACCGACAATATAAATTCCTGAACAGCAGGTGGAATGGCAGCTCCGGCAGTCGGAAAGAAGCGACCATTCTCAATACCGATGGTCTTCTTCAGCAAGCTATAAATAGTCTTCTCATAAAATTTGTATTTCATGTGAAGCAAGGCCGGAGGCGTAAGTCCCTTGCATACATATTCTATATTATGCTCACGACCTACTTTCAATGCATCCAGCATCAGTTTTTTCTTCAGTCCGGTCGTTTCATTGATTTTCTCCTGAACTCCGGAATACACTTTCTCCCAAAAACGAGGAACACTGCACATGGCTGTCGGACGAATCTCCTTGATGGTCTTCTGAATATCCACCGGACGCAAATTGATAGCCAACTGGCAACCCATAGAAATACACCAATAACTCCAGGCACGCTCAAACACATGGGTAAAAGGCAGGAAATTCATCACTACTTCTTGGTCACCCAATTGCGGGAAACGCTCATTGTGTGCCTTGATAGCTCCTTCATAACAAGAATGATGTAACATTACCCCCTTGCTGTCGCCCGTCGTTCCACTGGTATAAAGGATATTGGCAATATCCCCATTACCCGATTCGGCAATGCGCTTGTCCACTTCCGCCTGATGTTGACGAGCTTTGCCCAACTTCAGGAATTCGTCAAAGTAAATCGAAGAGGTATCACGCTTATCGCGCTTTACATCCTTATCAAAAATAATAATCTGCTTCAATTGTGTGCCAAGCGACATCACCCGGAAGGCAACATCATACTGTAACTGTTCACCCACAAAAAGGTAATGGATGTCCGCATCCCCCAGCATATAAAGCACTTGGGCCTCCGAGCTTGTGGCATAAAAAGGAATAGTCACTGCACGAATACCAAAAGCGCCAAAATCCACATAAAGGCATTCGGGCTTATTTTGAGAAAAGACACCAATATTTTCTTGTACACCTACACCTAACTCAAGAAGTGCATTGGAAGTCGTTGTTACCGTTTCGGCAAATTGTTTCCATGAGACCGGAACCCAAGTTTCAGTATCATAATCACGATATTTCAGGGCTACACGGTCGCCATATTTCTCAGCCTGACGCTGAATCAGGACAGATAATTGGGAATTGCTCATTATAAATTATTTTAAATACGTGGCAAAGTTATCGTTTAATTTGGAATTATCCATCATAAACAGGCATTAATTTTCCCGACCAATCAAAGAGTTACAAGAATCCCAACTTTAAAATTAGTTGCATACATAACTTAATTATCACTACTTCTAAGCATACTTTACCGGGCAAAAATCGTATCTTTGCCGCACAATAATTATAAAATCGATATGATTGACTTAGCATATTACACTTCAGAAGCAACCACGTTGCTGAATTCGCTAATAGGCATCCCTTCGCTGAGCAGAGAAGAGGAAGCTGCTGCCGATTTTCTTCAAAACTATATTGAAGAGACCGGTATTATGACAGGTCGTTCGGGAAACAACATTTGGTGCATCAGCCCTATGTTTGACTTGAACAAACCTACTATCTTGCTCAATTCGCACATCGATACTGTAAAGCCTGTGAACGGCTGGCGTAAACATCCCTTCACTCCGAAGGCTGAGAACGGAAAAATTTACGGACTGGGCAGTAATGATGCGTGTGCCAGTGTAGTATCTTTATTTCAAGTTTACCGCCATTTATCTACCACCGAACAGGCTTATAACCTTATCTTTTTGGCTTCATGCGAAGAAGAAGTGTCAGGCAAGAACGGTATTGAAAGTGTTTTGCCCCAGCTTCCACCCATTGCATTGGGTATTGTAGGAGAACCAACAGAGATGCAACCTGCCATAGCAGAGAAAGGTTTGATGGTGGTCGATGTGACAGCTCACGGAAAAGCGGGGCATGCAGCACGCAATGAAGGTGACAACGCTATATATAAAGTATTGGAGGATATCCGGTGGTTTCGTGACTATCGTTTTCCAAAGGAGTCTCCTTTATTGGGACCGGTCAAAATGAGTGTTACCCAAATCAATGCCGGAACCCAACACAATGTCATTCCCGATATCTGTACGTTTGTTGTAGACATCCGCAGTAATGAATGTTATTCCAACGAAGAATTATTTAATGAAATCAGCACTCACATCAAGAGTGAAGCCAAAGCGCGTTCGTTCCGTCTGAATTCATCCCACATTGATGCCGGACATCCGTTTGTCAGACGTGCTATTCAGTTGGGCCGTGTTCCATTTGGCTCGCCTACCTTGTCCGATCAGGCTTTAATGAAATTCCCATCGGTAAAAATGGGACCGGGCAAATCCTCACGTTCTCACACGGCCGATGAATATATTATGGTATCGGAAATAGAAGAAGCCATCGGGCTGTATATAGAATTGTTGGACGGGCTGGTGATATAATTAATATGATAGGAAAGGCGTGCCAAAGTAACAACACGATAACAAAATCGGCTTTGACACGCTATACCATCAGAACATATCATTTCATTTTCAGAAAAGCAAAAAAAACAGTTGATACAGTAAGTAAATAACCCAAACAGCTAAAGCCACAAGCAGCAACAATAAATAATTATTCTTTATCCATTTCTTCAAATTAATCATCAAGTATTTAAAACCATTGGCTTCCACTTTAGCAACGTATGCCCGATACTCGCGCTGTATTTCGCTATATTTTTGCTTCCAATCAGATAAGGCACTTTCCACTTCTGCCAACTTCATTTGCATATTCTTTACCCGTACTTTCTCGTCACTCAACTGTTCCTGCAACAAAAACTTTTCTTTCATCAGCTCTTCCATCCACAGTTGTTCTGCCTTCAATCGTTTTTCTTGCAACCATAGTTCTACTTCCCGTTGTTTTTTTTGCTCCAGCTCCTCTTGCTGCCTAACTTTCTTTATTTGTTCTATCTTTTGCAGTTGCTCATTTTCAAAGTCATGCAATCTGATTTGCAAAATTTTAACCGTATCCCTCTCCTTTGACAATTCATACCGAAGCTTTGTACTTAACTTTGTCAACCTCATTACTTCAGCACTTTCACATTCCTTGTGCCTCAACTTGGGATCACATTTCGCCCGTTGCCTCACCTCCCCATTTCTCAGCCTGGCACACACTTCCCTCATATTCCGATTCAGTTTCTCCAGCTTTGTCACATTATCCCGCTGTTCTTCTATAAAATTAAAACTCTTTTTGCAAATACGGTCAACAGTATTCTTGTATATCTTCAATGTAGTCTGAAGTGTATGAGAATATTTTGAAGCAATCAAATCCAGCCGTTCTCCCATACTGAGCGACAAAAAGATACCGCGTTCTTCCTCATTTCTGATAAACAGGGAAAAAGCCTGCACAAATGCCCGATAGACACGGAATAAAATCCTTTGTTGCACTTCAAAAGCAACGTGGGTTTCATTGCAAGCCCTCAATTCTACCTCCAGCATTCTGTCAGTATCACGCAGCTGAGCAATGATTTCCTTTTTATCTTCTATCTCTTTATGCAAATCCAGATAGGAAATAAACGAATCCTCGTCTATCAGTTTTACCTTTCTCCCAATTTGGGACGAAGTAACAACTTTCCGTACAATCAAATTACAAATATAATTTTCATCTATTTGATATTTCTCGGATATATACTTTATAGGTACCCAGTGACTCATAGTATTACATATCATTTTTATAAATCCCATATCAATTCTTCTTAAGAGACAGAAGCTGATGAACAAAGCTATGCATTTTTTAATGCAAAAACAATCTTTTATCAAGAAAATTGTTTAACATTTTAATAATCGGGGTATCCGATAGAAATATGAATTATTTATCAAGAGAGAAAAGTAAATGTTTTCAAAAGACCAAAGAGTTTTAAAAAAAGACTTTGAGATTTTAAAAGAAGACCTTGAAGTTTTCAGAAAAGACCAAGGTCTTTCGAGACGAGAATGGAAACAACATTCTCCTCCGTCAGAAAAGTTGATGCGATGTGCTTTCACACATAACAGATACTTAAATCTCCTATTCATGGGATTTTTGTGTGAAAGCAATTCCTGCTTGCCACAAGCCGGGGAACTTATCTTCCCAACCAAAGCTCGGGGTTCAGCTTCGCTGTCTCTTTACGCAGTTGGAAATGAAGAACCGAATTACCTGAACTATCAGTATGAATAGTGCCAAGTATAGTTTTCGTACTTACTTTACTTCCTTTGGACACAGCTACAGAAGAGAGATTGCAATAAACCGATATATAGTTACCATGGCGCACCAAAATATTATTCAAGCCATTGTATTGGAATATAGCCGAAACTTCTCCATCAAAAATTGCACGTGCCTTTGCACCCGGTTTGCCTTTGATATCAATTCCCTTATTATCCAACTTCACATTACGCAGTCCGTCCACAGCATACTGTCCGTAATGACTCACAATGACATACGGTCCCGTGACAGGCATCGGCAATATTCCGCGGTTACGCTCAAAATTGCCTGACAACCGGTGATCTTCATTATTCAAATTGAATTTTTCCACCGGTGCCACCTTCTTTCCCGAAGTTTTAACACCCGATTTTGAAGTAGAGGCAGTTTCCCCACTGCTCTTTTTATTCGCTTCGGCTGCTTTTGCCGCAGCAGCCTTGCGTGCAGCAGCTTCGGCAGCGGCCTTACGGCGCGCTTCCTCTTCAGCACGCTTACGGGCTTTTTCTATTTCAATCTCTATCAACCGATCTATCTGTGCATTCAGTTGTTGTGCAGAACGTTTTTTCTTGGAAATTTCATTCTGTATTCCTTTCTGCTTCTTCTTAAGATTAGCCAAAAGTGTCTGACGGTCTTTTTCCTGAATTTCAAGCTTGGCTTTTTCTGTTTCTCCTTGCTTTAAAAGATTCTCTTTTGCTTTGCGGGTTTGTTCCAGTTCTTTCTTCTTCGACACTACCTGACGTTGCTTACGCTCTATCTCAAGTCCCTGAAGACGCTGATAGTTGGCATACTCCTGCACATAACGCATACGACGATACGTTTGGCTCAGGTTTTCAGCAGAAAAAATAAACATCAGTTTCTCCTGCACAGACTTATTACGGTACATATACTGCACAGATGCCTCGTATTTCTTCTTTTTCTCCTTCAGGTCCCGCTGCAAGGCGGTCAACTGGCGTTGCAAAGTTGTTATTTCCTTTGCCAGTGTATTCACATCCGTTTCGATGGTATGGATATATCTTCTACGCTCTTCTATCTGCCCGGTGAGCAGAGCCAGATTTTCCAATTGGCTTTTCACATCCTTTTTGGTAGATTGCAACAGAGTCTCCGACTCAGCAATCTGCTGATGCAATTCTTTCCGTTTGTTTTCCAGCTCCCTAATCTTCCGGGTGCTCTGTGCCGACAGTGCACTCAGAAAACAACAGGCGATACACAGTAGGAAGATACGTTTCATTTCTTAATGAGCTGTTTGAGCAAATCTTGCAATTCAACTTTATCATATTTCTTGGGCACATCGGTATGGGTTTCCCAATCACTGCCGGTAGACAGACGGGAAAAGTCAAAAGTGGCCGTGACGGGCTTCTTGCCTCCTTCAAAGGAAACAAACATGTGACTCGGGAACTGTTTTTTCTCCAACGGACGGAACTTATCATACTTCCAACGAAATCCGTAAGAAGTGCCTGCCAGTCCGATATGGCTTTCTTTCAGCAACCCTTCATCGGCTGTGGTGCGGAAGCGATAAGCAAACTTCTTTCCGTTCTTCACCTCCAGCACGGCATGCTCGTTTTCGGGATGAACGGTGAATGCCGAAATATCGCGAGCAGATAATGTTGTCTTACCGGGAAGGAAGATTTCGTTCAGAAACAATGCCTGCAGGGAGTGAAAGTCCAAATCTGCCTTTGCCAACCCCTTAAGCTCTGCAAACGATACCTGCACGTAACGCTTGTTCAGGCGGTCCATCACCAATATCCCATCGGGAGAGATTTCGGCGCGCGCCACTTCGATGCCGATAAACGGAGCTGTAAGAGACAATTGTATCACTTCATCACGCTTCATGCGGATAGTGCCGCTTATTTTGGTAGCTCCCTTTCCGTTCAGGTCGACAGCCATTGACATCTTTGCCGTCAAAGCATCCCATGCCGGCGCACGGTTGAGAACCTCAGTCATATACTCCGTTTCCGACAAATTACCGATAGACACGCTCTTTTTCATGCTCTTGGTAGAAGAACAGGAAGAAACGAATGCCAGCAATACGGCTCCGAACAAATAAATATAGATACGCTTCATCATTCTGCAAAGTATTTCTTTTGTGCAATCTTCTTCTTTAATAATTTCAATTCCTTCTCGTCACGCGGTTCACTGCCTTCTAGAGGCGGTTCATTGGCAAGCTTCTCGGCTTGTCGCCAATACTCCAATGCCTTTTCCTTTTCGCCGCTCATATAATAAATATCTCCGCAATGTTCCACCACCACCGAACTCTTGTCACCCTCGTTCTGCATGGCCTGATCAATATAAATACGGGCTTCAGCATACTTTCCTTTTTCAAAAAGTATCCACGCATATGTGTCGAGATAAGTTCCGTTTGTCGGCTCAGCCTTGACAGTGCGATAACTCATTTCCTCCGCTTTATCCAAGTGCTCGCGTTCTACCGACAGATAATAAGCATAATTATTGAGAGCACCGATATTATCCTCTTTATAAACCAAAGCCGAATCATAAGCAGCGTATGCCTCGACATTCATTTTCTTGATATGATACAAATCTCCCATAATGGCATAGAAATCTGATACGATATTCTTATCGCTTTTCTCATTTACCTGGTTCACCCCTTTCTTAAAAACTTCGAGTGCCTCGTCAGGCTGATCTTTCTGATGATAGGCAAGTCCCAGATAATAATAGAATTCCAATGTTTCGGGAGTATACTCCAATGCCGGAGTACAAAGTGCTATCACCTCATCCATATCTTGCTCGCGAATGGCGAAACTCAGAAGTTGCAGGCGGGCAGGAATGTTTTCGGGATCAATCTCAAGCACCTTATGAAGCACAGGAACGGATTCCTTGTCCATCTTCTTGGTCAGCAGATATTGAGCTGCCAACATAGCGATGTCCGCATTCTCCTGTTTTCTTTCGAGCATGGAATTAAACAAACCGGCTATCTTGATACTATCCTTGTCGGTTTGTTCCGAACGAAGGATGAGCTGACGCATGATGTTCATCTTAGTATTGCTCTCCACCCTGTCGTTCAACAGTATAGAGTCCAACTGAGCCTGATACAGACTGTCTTCTCCCTTCTTCTCGTAATAAGTAGCCATAGACAGCATGGCAGGAGCATATCCCGGTTCTTCTTTCAACACCTTCTGGAAGATGGAATACGCCTCTTCTTCCTTTCCGTTGTTCATATAAACATCTCCCAAGATAGTGAGATAGCGCATATCGTATGGATATTCTTTCGCAAGATTCTCGATTTCGGTAAACGCTTGTTCGTCGTTGTCCATCGCCAAATACATGCGGAACTTCTCCATACTGATAGCCTCGGACTTTCCATCACGTTCCTCCAGGCGGTTCAGTGTATTGATTACCTGCTGATAGTCTTTGGTACGGTTATAAAGGTCCACCAACGACATCAATGGTTCCAATCGTTTTGGGAAATGGCTTACCATGTCTTCATAAACATAGATTGCTTTTGCCGCCTCCCCTTTATTCTGATAATAAGCAGCAAGTGTCTGATTATACCAATAATTATTCGGGTCGGCCGCCACTGCCTCCTTCAAAGCCCTTTCACCCTTGTCAGGCTGATTGAGGAACATATAAAATTTAGCTATCTCATATAAAGTCGCCGCCCCCTGCGGATAAATGTCCAAGCAATGGCTATACATTTCAAAAGCGGCGTCAAGGTCACCTTTTTCCTTCATGCGGAGTGCTTCCAGGAAAAAATAATCGTATTTACGTCGCTGTTCGGGTGTCAGCGGGTCTTTCTGCTCTTCTGCCGGCGTTTTTTGGGAAGAAGACGCCTTCCGCATGGTTCCGCACGACATGAGCAGAGCCACAAGGCAAAGCCGCAATAGCGGCAAATATCTTTTAGTCGTTTGTCTGGTATTCATTATTCTATTCTAGTTTTTACCGGTATGTCCAAAGCCCCCGGCACCACGTTCAGTTTCATCCAAGACTTCCACTTCCTGCCATTCGGCCTGTTCATGACGGGCAATGACCATCTGTGCAATTCGCTCTCCGTCTTCTATCGTAAATTCCTCCGCCGAAAAGTTAATCAGGATAATACAAATCTCTCCCCGATAATCGGCATCGATAGTACCGGGAGAATTTAATACACCAATACCTTTCTTGAGAGCCAAGCCGCTGCGTGGGCGGATTTGTGCCTCAAACCCCTTGGGAAGGGCAATATACAATCCTGTCGGAACAAGACAGCGCTGCAAAGGTTTTAATACAATCGGTTCGTCCAAATTAGCGCGGATATCCATTCCCGCCGATTGCCCGGTAGCATATTGGGGAAGCTGATGCTTTGATTTATTGATTACCTGTACTTTCATTTTCAAAATTAACTTATCTAATAAGATGCAAATCTACACAATTCAATGGATTTATCTAAGCGTTTACAGTTTTTTAAACGGAGATTTTATACTTTTGCAAACATATAAACCCCGAATTATGAACTGGAAACAATTAATATCAAATAAACGCTTCGGACTGGAAGAGCTGCACGAAGCACGGAAAGACGACCGCTCCGAGTTTCAACGCGACTATGACCGGCTGATTTTCTCTGCCCCTTTCCGTCGTTTGCAAAACAAAACGCAGGTATTTCCATTGCCGGGAAGCATATTCGTGCACAACCGCCTGACGCACAGTCTGGAAGTGTCGTGTGTAGGGCGCTCTTTGGGAAATGATGTGGCCAGCCGGCTATTGCAGAAACATCCTGAACTGGCAGACTCTCATATATCAGAAATAGGCTCTATCGTATCGGCAGCTTGTCTGGCACATGATTTAGGGAACCCTCCTTTCGGACATTCGGGAGAAAAAGCCATTTCAACTTACTTCTCGGAAGGGAAAGGAATAGCCTTGAAAGAAGAGCTTTCATCGATAGAATGGGATGATTTGATACACTTTGAAGGAAATGCCAATGCTTTCCGGCTCTTGACGCATCAGTTTGAAGGAAGACGTAAAGGTGGATTCGTGATGACTTATTCCACCCTGGCCTCTATTGTAAAGTATCCTTTTTCTTCACGTCTGGCAGGAAAAAAATCAAAGTTCGGCTTCTTTCTGAGCGAAGAAGCAGATTTCCAAAAAATAGCTACCGAGTTGGGAATCACCCGGCTGAGCCAAGAAGGAGAACCATTGAGATACGCCCGTCATCCGCTGGTTTATCTGGTAGAAGCAGCAGACGATATCTGTTATCAAATGATGGATATAGAAGACGCTCACAAGCTGAAGTTACTGACCCATGCCGAGACAAAAGAGTTATATAGTTTATTCTTCGATGACAAAAGAAAGCAGCGAATAGAAGAGATTTGCCGGATTGTAACGGATGTTAATGAACAGATTGCCTATCTTCGTTCTTCAGTCATCGGAGCATTGATAAAAGAATGCACCCGGGTATTCGTAGAGCATGAAGAAGAAATCCTTTCAGGAGAGTTTGAAGGGTCACTCATCAAACATATCGGTTCTCCTTTAAAAGAGGCATACCAGCATTGTTCGGAGATTGCTTTTCATAAGATTTACCGTTCGAGTGATGTGCTGGATATAGAACTTGCCGGTTTCCGGGTAATCAGCACGCTGATCGACTTGATGATCAATGCAGTGCGTACGCCAGAAAAAGCTTATTCACAGCTACTTATCAATCGTATGTCAAGCCAATATAATGTGAATGCACCTACCTTGTATGAAAAAATACAGGCTGTACTCGATTATATATCCGGAATGACCGACGTGTACGCGCTCGACCTTTACCGCAAAATAAAAGGCAACAGTCTTCCGGCTGTATAGAAGCCTATTGCAATTGCTTAGCCACGGCCGTGGTTAAGCCTGCTCACCCGGGCGGTTAAAGTTAGTCACGGCCGTGGTTAAACTTAACCACAGCCGTGACTAACGAATATCTTACTTTCATCGACAAAAGAAACAAAAAACAAGAGCATGAAGGCATAAGTATGTGCAACTTATTATATCATCAACTGTTTCTGAGTGGTTTTAATGTATCGGAGAAAAACGACACAGGTTATCCCTAAAAGACATTCGGGCAAGTTTACACCTGCCCGAATACTTCAACTGCCTTCCGGCAATTACCTGTCCGGCCTCACGGCCTCTCTATGTATATACAATTACTTATTTCGTTAAAACAGGATGCGCCCCCGAAGTTATCTTCAATGATTCCGGATGCTGTTTCACAAAAGATTCAATATGACGCACACGCTTCTCTTCCAATATTTCATTGACAGCAATCAAAATACCAGTTTCTTCAACATCACCAAATCCATAATTAATAGCAGTACCAAACATGCGCATCGTCGGAGATAAACTCATATATGCATTTACCAATGGGGGGATATTATAGCCCAACTTACGCACCTCAGTATTAAGCACCTTATAATCCTCCTTGAAAGATTCATAACAAAACAAGTTCTTCAATAGTTCCGGGTCCGTTTCAATTTCCAACGATTTCATCGGAGTAATCAGTTTATCCTTATCGCCAAAATGCTTATTGAGGAAGTAAAGAATCATATCACGTCCCTGACGGTGATAACTGGGATACATTGTCATCTTGCCAAAGAAATACTTCACATTCGGTTTGATAACCGTCAAGGCTCCCAAGCCATCCCATAAATTATCAAGAGCAAACAAACCTTTTGAACCTGCACGTGTCGACTGATACTCCAGCGTCACAAACGAACGTCCGAGTTCGACGGTATAAGGCAGGTATTCTTTCAAGAATGTTTCGGAGAAATTAAACATATGGGCTGTTGCCAAAAGTGGTTTTCCATGTTCATCAAATTGAGCCTCATCGCCTAACAGATAACGATAGCCACCCAATATTTCTTCAGCTTCCGGATTCCATACCACCAACTGCTTATAGGGATTCTCCATAATGTCATACTCATCAATATCCATTGATTTTCCTGTACCTCCTCCCGCAGCACGGAAAGCAATCTCACGCAGACGACCGATTTCCTTCATTACATTGGGGGAATCCTGATAGGTTATGACATAAATCTCATTATGACTTTTATTAGTAAATCTAAGGCGCTTATCCTCTGTTAATTCCGCCTTTAGGATTTCTTTGTTAATTGGTGCAATAATCTCTTCCATATATATTTCTCTCTCCTTTGTCTGTTATAGTTTATAGACAACGTCCTTTACAAACTGCGCCCATTGCGCAGGAGTTTTAGACTTATCAAAAGTTTGCCAGGGAATAGGTTTACCAATGGTCAAGGTAAAAGTTTTATGTCGATTTTTCAACATTTCATCAGCCAAATAAAGCATAGCAATATTAAACTTAATACCTACAAATTTACATAAGTTGGCCAAATTATAGAAAAAATCCGAGTTCCGTCCTTCAAAATGCAGAGGTACTACATCGCGTTGCGTCTCCACGCTCTTGGTTACGAAAGTCTTTTTCCATTCCAAATCTCTTATCACACCATTCTGACGACGCGAACAGAGTCCGGCGGGAAACATAATGATATGATTATCAGAAGAAAAACCCGCTTCTACCATTTTAGGAAAATCTCTGGACTGAGAACCGGTTTTATTGATTGGAATACACAACGGCGCCAAGCCGTGCAGGTTCATCAACAAATCATTAACCAAGTAACGGACATTACCGCCATAGTGCTTCCCAAGAATATATCCTAAAGCAACACCATCTTGTCCTCCCAGCGGATGATTACTCACAAAAGTGCACTTACCCTCTTTAGGCAAGTTTTCCAGACCTTTAATTTCCACTTTAGCATCCAGAAACTCCATACAAGCTTCCAAAAATTCAACTCCGACTTTATCTTTGGAGTCATGCAGAAAGACGTTCAACTCATCCTGATGCACAATACGCTTCAAGTATGAAGTAACAAAGCGGGGAATGTATTTGGATTTCTTCCCTGCTTTCGTCTTTAAAATCTTATCTATGTCAATTAAAAATATAGAGTCGTCAGCCATTTTATAAATGTCTTTTCATTGCAAAAGTAACTTATCTTTTTTTATATTGGCAATTTATGACAGAAAAATGAACCCTTCTCTAAAAAAATTAAGAGTTTTTGTGTCTGAGGCAATACAAAGCGCACTATTTTTGCGCAGTTTAAAAACGAATGTGCAATTATTCAACCTCCTTTTTTCATTTCTCACACAAACCGGATTTCACTCCTTTTTATAAGAAAATTATTAAAATTAAACTTCCTGTTTACCAAGTGTATAGCTACTTTAACAACCTGTTGAAAACTTCTCGAAATATTTTCTTGGTTTTATTGTGGGGAATTGTGGGGAATTGTGTAATTTTACAACCTGAATAATATAATAAGGTATAAACATGAGATTTCTCGGCAATTCAGAAGCAAAAACAGATGCAAAAGGAAGAGTCTTTTTCCCGGCTGTATTCAGGAAGCAGTTACAAACGGCAGCCGAAGAATGCCTGATTTTACGTAAAGACACCTATCAGGATTGCCTGGTTTTATACCCGGAAAGTGTATGGAATGAGCAGATGAACGAACTGCGCAGCAAGCTCAATCGTTGGAACTCCAAACATCAGATGATTTTCCGCCAATTTGTATCAGACGTAGAAATCATCACACTGGACGGTAACGGACGTTTTCTCATTCCCAAAAGATACTTAAAGCTGGCAGACATCCGGCAAGAGGTCAGATTCATCGGAATGGATGACACTATCGAAATATGGGCAAAGGAAATTGCAGACAAGCCGTTCATTGCGCCTGAAGATTTCGGCAAGGAGCTAGAAGAAATAATGGGAAACAACAATAATGAAGGATTAGAATGAGCGAAACAGAACAGATATATCACATATCGGTACTACTGGACGAGAGTGTAAGCGGAATGAACATCCAACCCGGAGGCATCTATGTAGATGTAACATTCGGGGGTGGCGGTCATTCCAAAGAAATACTGAATCGCCTGGATCATACGGGACGCTTGCTCAGTTTTGATCAGGACGAAGACGCCGAAAAGAACATTGTAAACGACCGGCGTTTTACTTTTGTGCGCAGCAACTTCCGCTATTTACATAATTTTCTTCGTTATCATAACATAGAAGGTGTAGATGCCATTTTAGCGGACTTGGGTGTTTCTTCTCATCATTTTGATGATTCGGAACGCGGTTTCTCATTTCGTTTTGAAGGAAAGTTGGATATGCGCATGAACAAACGTGCCGGCATGACAGCAGCC
>OGUC01000459.1_pt1 | contig 24514 bp, 13 predicted proteins | sample 1573701 | NCBI WGS metagenome assembly OGUC01 (sample SAMEA2582017, study PRJEB24529) | metagenome | biome: Human gut stool | place: China | collected 2011
ATAGCATGGTACCGATTACAACGCTACGCGTGGTACCGATACAGCGCTATCGTCATCTACTGAAATCAGGAAAAGTCAGTTCATCAGATGGTCGCTCTATGCCCTTCGGTTGGTCTGCTTGTGCCCGTTACACGGGCATCCGTAGCCCACCAAGTGGGCATCGACAGCCCCTGTGCTGGGCAACCACTGCCCATAACGCGGGCAACGAGTGCCCAAATACCGGACTCATTTTTGGGCAATATTCTTTTGATTCTTTGCGATATTAAAAATGCATTTTTGCTATGTTTAAAATGACTTTTTCTGATGTTTAAACAGGCTTTTCTTAACGTTCAAACTAGTTTTTCGCATGCTTTGTATTATCTTTAATGATACTTCTATGATTTTTAATGATACTTCTATGATACTTCTTTCTACTTTTCGCAAGAAGTCTCATTAGTTATAAATATCTTTATATCAACAATATAACGTGATATTTGCGGCTAAAAATGAGACTATGAGACTTTTTTCTAAAAAAAATATATACGTGTGCGAAAAGATAGAAAGTCAGTTCATACAAAAAAAGAGGATGTGACATAGAGTTATGACACACCCTCTTTCCATATTTACTCAGCTCCTTGATGATTTTCTCAAGTTACTTAATATTCAATAGAAACATCCAGTTTCTTCAAATCCTTATCAGCCGAACTGCTGCCGTAATAAACCTCATACTTTCCTGCCTTGGCACGGACGGTATTGGTTGCAGCATCGAAGAGTTCGAAGTTTCTGCTATCCAGCGTGATGACAGCCTCAGCAGTTTTTCCTGCCTTCACCTCCACTCTCTCGAAAGCCTTCAAGCTCTTCAATGGTCCTTCGGTATCGGCAGGATCCTTCACATACACCTGCACCACCTCGGTTCCATCCTTCTTTCCTACATTGCTTACCGGTACCTTCAGCGTAATCTTCTCACCCTTCTTCAGGATAGAGTTGGAAAGTGTAGCATCACCCATACGGAAAGAAGTGTAGCTCAAGCCGTAACCGAATGGGAAGAGCGCATCGTTCATATAACGATAGGTTCTGCCCTTCATGCTGTAATCCTTGAAATCAGGCAACTGCTCTGAATTCTTATAGAACGTAATAGGCAACTTGCCGGCAGGATTGTACTCTCCGAAGAGTACACGAGCCACTGCCTCACCACCTTCCTGACCAGGATACCAGGCTTGGAGAATAGCATCGCAACTCTCTGTCTCTGGAGTCAAGGCGATAGCCGAACCAGAACAGTTGACAAAGACAACCTTTTTGCCCGCCTCCTTCAAAGCCTTCAGGAAATTGCGCTGAACCTTAGGCAATTCGATGTTGGTGCGGTCACCACCCTTGAAGCCAGAAATCTCGATAGGCATTTCCTCACCTTCCAACTGTGGAGAGATGCCACCTACGAAGACTACTGTCTCGCAATCCTTCAACTGCTTGAGCGAAGCCTGATAGTCGATAGGATTCTCATGACCGATATTGATCTTCATATTGGCATTATAGGTTGGCATTTCCGCATATCGTATTTCTATCTGATACTCCTTGCCTTTCACGCCCTCAAACTCGATGCGGGATTCTGCTGTGCGCCAATCACTCTTTTCTGATTTTTTCTCACCATTCAGATAAACCTCATAATGACCGCAGGCAGCCACATCGAGCAATACCTTGGCGTTCTGCTTAGGACGGAATACGGTTTCATACTTGGCAGAAAATCCTGTGAGCTTCACGTTTGGAGCAAAGGCATGCTGACCATAGGTAGTTACTTGCACAGGATTCTTTTCCTGAGTGATGGTAACAGGCTTACCGTTCATTTCACGATTGTTCCAGAAAGTACCCTTAAAGCCCATCTTGCCATCCATGCTACACTGGTCGAAGTAAGAATCCAAAGTCTGGTCGTTCACCAGGTCGCACCCTTTAAAGGTGACGACCTGGTTTTTCTTCAAACGACTCTTGATACCATCCAGAATGGTAATTGTCTGTCGTGGAGTACCATTATAGTTTCCCCACATCATCGGTTCGTTATCCACATTTGGTCCGATGAAAGCAATCTTCTTTACCTTTTTATCGAGAGGTAATACCTCATTCTTGTTTTGGAGCAGCGTCATGGTCTGCAGAGCCATATCGAGCGAGAGCTGGCGATGCGCCTTGCTGCAAAGCACAGATACAGGAATCTTCGACCATGATACTATCTTGTTGTCATCCATCTCGCCCAAATCGAAACGACCTTCGAGCAGACGAATCACATGCTTATCAACTTCTTCTTCAGTCAGGGCACCATACTTCACAGCCTCAGGCACCGATTTATATATATAATTAAATCCACATTCTACATCGGTTCCTGCCAATACACCCTTAGCTGCTGCATTTCTGGCATTGCTCGAAACCTTATGATTCTCCCAGAAATCAGTAACAGCGCCACAGTCGGAAACTACCAGGTACTTGAATCACCACTCATTTCTGAGAATCTGCTGCAAAAGGCGGGTGTTGCCGCAGCATGGTTCATCATCCCAACGCTGATAGGCACACATCACCTCACGCACCTTGGCATCCTGCACCAGTGATTTGAAGGCAGGCATATAAGTTTCCCAAAGGTCGCGCGGTGTAACATCGGTAATATTGTCTGTATGGCGAGCCCATTCCGGTCCGCTATGAATTGCATAGTGCTTGGCACAAGCCCAGAGTTTGCGGTATTTCGTATCTTCAGGTCCCTGCAATCCGCGCACCACGGCACATCCCATCCTACTGGTAAGATAAGGATCCTCGCCATAGGTTTCCTGTCCACGTCCCCAGCGAGGATCACGGAAGATATTCACGTTTGGAGTCCAGACAGAGAGGGCATGGAAACGGGTTACATCTCCTCCCTTCTGCTGCAGTTCATTCCATTTGGCACGCATCTCATCTGATGTTGCATCAAAGACTCTATACACCATTCTGTCGTTAAACGAAGCTGCCATTCCGATAGGTTCCGGAAAAACGGTTACATCTCCCATGTTCGCCACACCATGCAGTGCCTCGCTCCACCACTGGAATCTCTTGATTCCCAATCGCGGGATAGCCGGCGAATCATCCAACATCAGAGAAGCTTTCTCTTCCAAAGTGAGACGACCACATAAATCTACCGCTCTCTCATGAGCCGAGAGGGCTGGATTCTGATAAGGAAACTGCTGAGCTGAGACATTGCCGGAGGACATAGTTACCACAAACATCAATGCTGCGTATATAACATTCTTGTTCATTGTAATTACTATTAAGCTATTAGTATATTAAATTGTTATTTGTGCTGCAAAGATAAACAAAAAAGCAGAATACTACTTTATTACAAGTATCAAATACTTTATATAATGTAACACTTACAGCTGTATCTTTACAGCTTTTCCGTCATATTCCACACTCTTGCTTGCCTGCATAGGCTGATCGCCCGCACCACTATTGGTATCCACCAGTACGATATGGAATCTGCGATGCTGGAGCATTCCCTTATAGCTGCCCTTGCGTGGAGCGATGCTCAGAGTTCTGTCAGCTTCATTCCAAACAAACTGGATTTCCGAGAATTTACCCTTCTCATAGTTGTAGTTGTCGCCCTCATCCTCATAGAGCGTAAATTTACCATCAGCACCAGGATAGACACGAATTTCCAGCTCATCCCAAGGTTTCTCTGAACTATACAGCACTTCAGGACCGAATGGCAGGATGGTACCAGCCTTGATGAATACAGGCATGATGTCGATAGGACAAAGGCGCTGGATATCTTGACCGCCCTCATACTGGGTGTTGCTCCAGAAATCATACCATTTATTACCCTTTGGCAAGTAAACATTCACAGGCGCAGCTGCCTTCCTTACATCAGGATAGATGGTATGGCCCTTCTTCTCCTTATCCTTCCAAGTGTATAAAGGATCGGTTACCGGCTTCACCAGAATGTTGCGGCCGAAGAGATACTCATCGTTCAGACGGGAAGCCTTCTTGTCTGCCGCATAATCCATTACCAGAGCACGCATCATGCTTCCGCTATTCTGTACACAGTCGCCAGCCGTACTGTAGATATAAGGCAAAAGGCGATAGCGCAGCTTGATGGCCTTAATCATAGCATCATAAGCCCAGTCGCCCTGCTTTCCGAATTCATACAGTTCGCTTACCATCGGCGAAGAACAGTGGTTGCGCATCAATGGCATGAAGGTTCCCCACTGCATCCAGCGGGTCTGCAATTCCTGAATGGCTGGATTCTTTGGATTCTGTTCAAACTCCCAGTAGAAGAAACCACCTAGGTCGGTGTTCCAGAATGGGATACCGCAGAGCGAGAAGTTCAAGCCCGATGGAATCTGATTCTTCATCTCGCCCCAGGAAGCCATCACATCACCGCTCCAGCAGATGGTGCCATAATGCTGAATACCGAGACTGCCGCTTCGGGTCATCTGGAGCGAACGCTTTGTGTTGCCCTTCATCGCTCTCTGGTGCTCGTAGATGCTCTTGTTGTGCAACAATGGGAAGGCGTTCTTCACACCCAACCATGAACCATCGAAGGTCTGATAGTTCTCATCGCCCGGCTTCTCAAAATGGTCTGGCTCCGTAGAATCGGTCCACCAGGCATCAAAGCCCATCTGGTAGAGATGAGTAAGATACTTCCAGTAGAGGTTGCGAGCCTTCGGATTGAAGACATCGTATGGCATCACGCCACTGTTTCTTGGCCACGTTTCAAAAGGAAGGAGGGCATTCATCTTCTTCAGTTCACGATACTGCTCTGTCCAAGGACCGAAACTTGCCCAGATGGAAATCATCAGATGGGCATCGTTCTTATGAACATACTTCACCATCTCTTCCGGACTCTTCAGACGGGGTTCTCCCTGTACCTTCATCTGCTTCATATCGGTAGGAAGATACTTGGCATAGGCTGGGTCGCCCACCTTATTTATATAGTATGGGTTCTGGAACTTCATCGCATTCCAGTTGGAGTCGCATCCCCAATACTGCCAGTCCTGCACGATGGCATCAGTAGGAATATTCAGTTCGCGATACTTGTCCAACACGCCAGCCAGTTCATCACTGGTCTTATAGCGCTCACGGCATTGCCAGAAGCCCATCGCCCATTTCGGGAACATGGTAGCCTGTCCGGTGAGTTCACGGATGCTGGCGATGACTCCATCTTGCGTACCATCCTTATACATGAAATAGTAGTCGGCGCAGGTTCCCACTTCACTGGTAAAGGAAGTGCATGATGGCTGGTTGCCATTATTCTTGGATGCTACGATATCATTGAAATAGGTTTTTCCTGCATTGTCCCAGTAAAGACCATAGCCCTTCTCACTGGTGAAATAAGGGATGGCGATATAAGTATTATTGTTCCAGAGTACGATATTCTGTCTACCACGCTGATTCATGTAAACATCGCGCAACTGTCCCAGACCATAGATGGCCTCGTCATCAGCAAGACGGAAGTCCTGCTCTATACGGTACTTGCCCTTGTTGGCTTCATCCTTGCGAGCTTCCAGACGGGTCTTCGTATCAGTAAGCAGCAGCTTTCCATCCTTCGAAAGGAAGCGGATTTCGCCAGTCTGCTGATTCAGTTCAACGGAAATAAAACTAGAATTGATTTTTACAATATCACCGTTTTCCTGTATTTGAACGCCCTTCATCTGCTGAGGTTTCAAGATGACAGAATAGCTTTTCTTCTGAACAGGAGCATCAAGTCCGGCATCAGATTTCAAGATGCGGACGATGGATGGAGAATAGAATTCGATGGTTACATTCTGCTGAGCCACCTGACGGGTGATAGACTTGGCAGCCGCACCTTTCTGGGTGCCTGCCACCTTTACATTCTTGGCGCTGAGTTCACTTGGAACGCCAACGACAGCGATGCCCAAAAGGGCAATGAAAGATAAATTCTTTAGCATACTTCTGTTTATTTTATTAGAGGGTTTATGATTGGGACGCTTCTCGATTGTCAAATCATCATGAATTTATTGTTGTCTGAAATTCCATTTAGAATTATCGCTATTGAAATCGAAGGAAGCCAAGCCTGGGGTACAATCGCCGAGTGAAACCAATGCCAGTTTCTCTTCAGTGCCTGGCACTGCCTTAGGCATGATGCGATAGGTGCCATCGGTGAGCTGTTCGATACGCCAAAGCTGGGCATCTTCACCCGTAAACTCAGGTTTGGCGATGACATCATGCTGAGCGGTTGCGGTAAGATAGCGAGTAGTGCCTTCTATGCAGATTTTATAATAAGGACCACCCAGATAACCACCCTTTCCGGCAGGCATGATACTCCACTTCTGATGAGGACGGAACATATAATCGTTCATTCTTACCTTCACCTCGCCCTTAGGCCATTCTGCCTCTACCTCCTTCAAGGTCTGAGGTTCGATATTCTTCAAAGGCTTGGTTGGCTTGATCCAGAAAGGTTCGATATCCCGCTGCATTCTCACGAAATCTACGGCAATCTCCAGGGCATAGCCTCTTCGTTCCGATTCTATCTCGTAGGTTCCGGCATGAAATTCATCACCAGCCACAGGCCAGTCGTTCTTCCACAACAAAGGACGGATGGCCAACACGCTTCGTCCTCCCTGTCTGAAATCAGACTCATAGTGGAACGACATCTTTTCTACACCCTCTTCCTCGATATAGCGTCCGAAATGACCGGGCCCCGTCTTCAGATTGTTGGCAGCAATCACCATTTTTCCACCGCCCTGCAACATCTCTCTGCCCACATTATCTACGTATGGACCGGTTATCTTTCGCGAACGTCCCACCACGATATTGTAGGTAGAATTAGGACCATCGCAACAGGTGCCATGAGTGCCGAGAAGATAATACCAGCCGTTGCGGTAAATCAAATCAGTAGCCTCGCAGTCGATGGCGATATTGACGGGTTCGTTGCCTTCCATCCGCTTACCTGTCTTCGGATCAAGTTCTACCAGACGGATAAATCCGAAATAGGTACCATAACTGAGCCAGAGTCTGCCGGTAGTAGGGTCGAGCAACAAGCCCGCATCAATGGCATCACAGTCTTCATCATCCAATGAAGAAGCAACCACCACCGGTTCAGTATATTTGAAATCAGGCGATTTCGGATCGAGCGTTTTGTTCCACATCGTCAGGACATCACCGCGATGACTGCCTCCCAATCCACCACCCGTAGCACTGTAGGCTACAAGATAACGGTCGCCAATCTTCAACACATCAGGAGCCGCTCCTCTTCCGGGACGAACAGCACCACCCTGCCAGGTCCAGCCATCCTCCGACCAGATTCCACCTTCACCCGTTCCAAAGGTATAATACTTTCCATCACACAGGGCAATGGTAGAAGGATCATGAATGAAAGGTTCGCCCACCTGGGCTTCTGCCTCGTAAGCAGAGGAAGACAACAAGGCAACCAAAGCAGCGGCATAAAGTTTCTGCTGAGCAGCAACCGGGCTAAAATATCTGAAAAATATATTGTTCTGTTTCATAACTTTCTTTATTGATTGCACTACTTCACGTGAATAGACAGGTTTCTGACAGGCTTGCCCTGTCCGTCGATGAATCGGACACAGAAGTCGCTCATGCCAGGACCATTGATGACTGCACCACGAAGAATATTCCTACCTTTCTTCAAGGTAAGCTTCTTAGAAACCACATCATCGCGAACCATTCTTCGGTCGCCTTCGAGCATCACCGCCTCCTCACCATTGAGCCACCACATGGAAGCACCATTCGAGCCAACAGACAAGCGGACGTCTTTCATCTCCTCAGGGCAATCGATAATGGTAACCGCCCAGAACAAGACACCATACTTGGGCTTCTTAAACGAAGTAGCGAAACGGAAGAGCTTCACATTAAACAGTTTACTGTCCAGCGCATGCCATTTCAGTTTTTCCGTGCCCACCTTCACGAAGGCTCCATCCTTAGGAACTGTTTCCATCTGTTTAGGGAAATACTGCGTATGGAATATCTCCTTCAGATAAGAATCAGTAAAAACGACATTGCTCTTGACCGGCACAGAGATTGGCTCCAGAAGCAACCATCTCTGAATAAAGCCAGCCGCATTAGGCATGACAGCCTGCTTGCCGACTAGTCCGAAATAAGGATTGATGTCTTCAGGTAAATTCCTATTTTGGGCATCCGCAGAGGAATGTCCAAAAAGGAATATACATAAACAAAACAATCTAACTATTTTATTGAAAATATTGTACATAGACTATTCATTATTATTGAGGTTCGATAATCTGATAACGGCCACTCAGATGCATGAAGGCGAAGAGGCGCAACAGTCCGTCGTAATAGCCATCGAAGAAACCTTCCTTGTCTGGCTCATGCTTGGCATTCCATCGAAGCCAATCCAATCAACTTCAACATCTGCTCCACTCTGCAAGGAAACATGAAGAGCATGAACACCCTGAGGAGCATGGAGCACCTGGGCACGGACATTCTTCCAGGCTGCCGACCTCGGAATCTTCACTTTAGCAATGATATTACCCTTCGTGCCATCGGCTCTGACTACGAGCACACCGCCCTTAGCCGATTTGGCACGAACGGTAATTTCCACCACCTTCTCGTTACCGAAATCCACCTTATTATATATAAGAGCTGTATTCGATTTAGAAAAGAGAGTCTTCCAGCCGGCGAAACAGTTGTTCTTATCCAGATATTCAATACCAATACCCTTGCCTTGCAGCGCAGAATAGCGGTCAATCTGAATACGCGAACGAGCATTCGTCAATCCCACACCTCTTAGCGTAGGTATCACCTTCTGTATCGTTCCGTCAGGATTGAAGTTCAGAGAGTCGATTCGAACCGAGCGGTTCTTGTCAAACTTAGGCGAATAATCATTATGATGATAGAAGAGATACCACTGTCCCTGATATTCTACGATGCTATGATGATTGGTCCAGCACTTCGTAGGCGACTCATCCATGATGATGCCCTTGAATGTGAAAGGTCCCATCGGATGATCAGCCATAGCATATGCCAAAGTCTCCGTTCCATCCTTTTCCCTTACCCAAGGGAAGGTGAAATAATACTTGCCGTTACGTTCGAAGGCAAACGGTCCTTCCTTGAATCCTTCTGGCAATCCCTCCACTGCCTGCGGCTCAGAGGCGAGCTCCATCATATTGGGTTTCAACTTAGCCATGTGCAGCCCCATGCCAGCCCAATAGATATATGCCTGTCCATCACGGTCGATCAGCACACAAGGGTCTATGCCATGTATACCCTCTATCGGCTTCCACATAGGCATGAATGGTCCCTCTGGATGGTCAGCGATAGCCACGCCCACTCCAAAACCCTTCTCCTCTCCTTTGGGAGCAGCAGGGAAATAGAAATAATACTTACCATCCTTGCATACACAGTCTGGAGCCCACATTGTATAGCTCCCATCCTGCACCCAAGACACCTTGTCCTGCGATACGATGACACCATGGTCTTCCCAATCCGTCAGATTGCTGGATGAGAAGACATGATAATCAGGCATACAAAACCAAGTCTTCAGTTTCTCTATCGGACTCGGTATGTCATGAGAAGGATAGAGATATATCTTCCCATTAAACACGCGAGCCGTTGGGTCTGCCGTAAACTGGCTATTGATGATTGGATTCTGCGCCAAGGCTGCAACCTCTACAGTACAAGCCAAGGCACAGAATAAAGTTTTCTTAATATTCATAATTTACCATTATCTTCTTCAAGTCCTTATCTGCCGAGCTATTGCCATAATATACCTCATAGTTACCTGCCTTGGCACGGACGGTATTGGTGGCAGCATCGAAAAGTTCGAAGTTCTTGCTGTCCAGAGTGATAACGGCTTGGGCTGTTGCACCGGCTTTTACCTCTATGCGCTGATATGCCTTCAGGGTCTTTAATGGACCATCGGTGTCAGTAGGGTCTTTCACATACACCTGCACCACCTCGGTACCATCTTTCTTGCCCACATTGCTTACGGGGACGGTCAACTTGATTTGCTCTCCCTTCTTCAAGGTACTGCTTGATAGCTTGGCATCTCCTATATTAAATGAGGTGTAACTCTTGCCATAACCGAATGGGAAGAGCGCATCGTTCATATAGCGATAGGTTCTGCCCTTCATGCTATAATCCTTGAAATCGGGCAACTGCTTGGAGTCACGATAGAAGGTAACAGGCAACTTGCCCGATGGATTATACTCACCAAAGAGCACACGAGCCACAGCCTCGCCGCCTTCCTGACCAGGATACCAAGCCTGGAGAATGGCATCACAACTTTGTGTCTCTGGAGTCAATGCCATCGCCGAGCCCGAGCAGTTGATGAAGACTATCTTCTTGCCTGCTTTCTTCAATGCCTGCAAGAAAGCACGCTGCACCTGTGGCAACTCAATGTCGGTACGGTCGCCGTCCTTGAATCCAGGAAGATTCACAGGCATCTCCTCACCCTCTAGCTGTGGTGCAATACCACCCACAAATACCACCGTCTCGCAATCCTTCAACTTTTGGATAGAAGCGGTATAATCAATCGGAGTCTCATGCCCGATGCTAATCTTGATATCAGCATTATAAGTAGGAATATCCGCATAGCGAATCTCTATCTTATATTCCTTACCCTTCTCGCCCTCAAACTCGATGCGAGAATCCGTGGTGCGCCAGATAGACTGCTCAGCCTTCTTCTCGCCATTGAGATATACTTCGTAATGACCACAACCAGCCACATCGAGCAATACCTTGTCCGTCTGTTTTGGACGGAACACGGTCTCGTACTTGGCAGAGAAGTCGGTCAATTTCACGTTAGGAGCAAAGGAATGCTGGCCGTAGGTAGTAACCTGCACAGGATTCTTTTCCTGAGTGATGGTAACAGGCTTACCGTTCATTTCACGATTGTTCCAGAAAGTACCCTTAAAGCCCATCTTGCCATCCATGCTACACTGGTCGAAGTAAGAATCCAAAGTCTGGTCGTTCACCAGGTCGCACCCTTTAAAGGTGACGACCTGGTTTTTCTTCAAACGACTCTTGATACCATCCAGAATGGTAATTGTCTGTCGTGGAGTACCATTATAGTTTCCCCACATCATCGGTTCGTTATCCACATTTGGTCCGATGAAAGCAATCTTCTTTACCTTTTTATCGAGAGGTAATACCCCATTATTGTTTTGGAGCAGCGTCATGGTCTGCAGAGCCATATCGAGTGAGAGCTGGCGATGCGCCTTGCTGCAAAGCACCGATACAGGAATCTTCGACCATGATACTATCTTGTTGTCATCCATCTCACCCAAGTCGAAACGACCTTCGAGCAGACGAATCACATGTTTGTCTACCTCTTTTTCTGTCAATGCACCATATTTCACAGCCTCAGGCACCGACTTATATACATAATTGAATCCACATTCCACATCGGTGCCAGCCAACACGCCCTTGGCAGCAGCATTCCTGGCATTGCTCGACACCTTGTGGTTCTCCCAAAAATCGGTAACGGCTCCACAATCGGAAACCACAAGATATTTGAATCCCCACTCATCTCGCAATATCTGTTGGAGCAATCGGGTGTTGCCACAGCAAGGTTCATCGTCCCAGCGCTGGTAAGCACACATCACCTCTCTCACCTTGGCATCCTGCACCAGCGACTTGAAGGCAGGGAGATAAGTCTCCCAAAGGTCACGTGGACTTACATCTGTGATATTATCCGTATGGCGAGCCCACTCTGGTCCGCTATGGATGGCATAATGCTTAGCACAAGCCCAGAGTTTGCGATACTTGGTAGTCTCCGGTCCCTGCAAGCCACGCACTACGGCGCATCCCATCTGGGTGGTGAGATATGGATCCTCACCGTATGTCTCCTGTCCACGTCCCCAGCGAGGGTCACGGAAGATATTCACATTCGGAGTCCATACCGAGAGAGCATGGAAACGGGTAACATCACCACCTTTCTGCTGGAGTTCATTCCACTTGGCACGCATCTCATCAGATGTGGCATCGAAAACCTTGAACACCAAGCCCTCATTGAAGGAAGCTGCCATGCCGATAGGCTCTGGGAAGACGGTAACATCTCCCATGTTTGCCACGCCATGCAAAGCCTCGCTCCACCATTGGAATCGCTTGATGCCAAGTCGAGGGATAGCAGGGGAATCATCCAACATCAGGGATGCTTTCTCCTCCAGGGTAAGACGTCCACAGAGGTCTACCGCTCTCTCGTGAGCTGAGAGAGCGGGGTTCTGATAAGGTAGTTGCGCCATCAATGCGCCAGGCACCGAGGCAAATATAAGAGAGATGAAAAATGATTTTGTCTTCATTATTATTCTATTATTAGTTGTTATAGATGATTATCACACGCAAAATTACAAGAAAAATATGAAACAGACTTTGCCCTATGTTTCAAAAGCCTTACGATAAGTAACATAATAATCGGGTAGGAGGTAAATCACGGTGTGTGACAAGTTGTTTTCAGCCATTCTTTCGAGATACGTCACATCTATTCTATTGTCGGATCTCATGCCGAGCGTACCCAAAAAACGGGTGCGTCATAAGTCTATGGCGCACCCTCTTTTTAGAAATTTCATCTCAAAACCACCTTTTTCCCTCGATGGATATAGATACCCTTTGTTGGATGCTCAACACGCTGTCCCTGAAGAGTGTACCAAGCAGAGTTCTGGGTTGAGTTCTGCTCGCTGTCATTCTCAATATTCTCTACCTGTCTGATGTCCGTTGTTCCATCATTCCAGCCGCCATCGATGCTTCTTGAACGGGAAGCATTTGTCATGGTAATCTTCAAATGACCTACCACAACCTCAAGCCATGTTCCACTACCACCCCAACTGTTAGCTACAGGAGTGAAACGGAAATGATAGTAACCTGTACGAGAAGCTGTAAACGCTACCCAACCTCGATTACTGTTATTAGTAGCAGTATTGGTATTTTTATTTACGCTTTTGGAACACTGGATAATCTGAGAACCCAGGACAGTATTGTTCTCGTCGAGGACCTCGCATTTCAGATAAGGAGAACCAGCCCATGCCACTGCATTGTAGGAGAGCACATAATTACCTTGCTTCAATGAGAAGCCATAACCTGAAGTAGTACCAAACTCAGCATATCCCTCCTTGCTTGCATCACTCTGACGGATATAAAGACCTGTAGGAATATCACCTCCAGCAAACTTGAAGATGCGTGGTCCACTGCCTGCAGCTCCTGCCTGCTTCAGTTCGCCGGCATCCACAATCTTCCATCCCGCAGGCACCTGTCCCACAGCATTCAACGCCAAAGGATTTCCCTTGAAATAAAGAGCCACATTACCTACCAGTGCTTCAACCCAGGCACCACCTGTACCCTTGGCATCTGCCACTGGAGTGAAACGAACCCGATAATTACCCTTAATCATAGAATAGAACGAAAGAAAAACCTTGGTAGTACTGCCAAGATAAGCCCCCACCTTTCCATTCGCATTACCATTTGCCTTGACAATAGTAGAGGCAAGAATGGCATTCTGAGGGTCGAACACCTCCACTTTCATGTATGGAGAACCCTTCCACGCAGCAACATTACAGCTCAACTCATATTCTCCATATACCAAAGGCAGGGTGTAGCCATTGGTATTACCATATTCTATATAACCAGCCTTATCCGCAGAAATGGTTCGCACATAGAATGCATTCTTGAAATCACCCGAGAAATTCAAGATGCGGGGACCACTCGTCTTATTGCCAGCATACACCTGATTACCATTATCTGCTACCGTCCAACCAGAAGGAACAAATCCGCTGCCTTCGCCCCATGGCTTGATGATATTAGCACCTTGAATATTGGCAGAAGAACCGGTTGAAGGTTGAGTGGTTTGAGTAGATGAAGAGGTAGAAGAACGATGCGCATAATCTTTCTTGGAATACTCATAATACCAGTAGAAACATGTCTGAGCGCATGCTTCAGGGTTTGCCTCTAAGCCTGCCTTGATTTCGCCCGTTTTCAAGAAATTATCTACATCAAGATAATCATCGGTACTTGTTAAAGTCATACTGATGTTTCCGAAATGATCCATCACCTTCTTCCATGCGTTACCCCATTTACTGGTAGTGGCAGTGCCCCATGATCCTAAGTTGTTCGCCACCCATTGTCCGAACTCATTATACTTACCCGTTCCAGGTCGTTCAGGGCTCCAATCAATCTCAGAAACGAGAATAGGCTTGTTCTTAACCACAGGTACCTGCTTCTGGAAGTTTGAAATGAACGCATTAGAATCATAGTTCTTGTCACTTGCACCATACCATCCTGGATACACATGAACGGCATAGCCGAAATTACTATCAGATACAGGATAGGCGGCATAATTCTCATACTGGCTCTGATAACCTGTGCCAGGAACCCATATGATACCCTTGAAACCATTCTTTCGGATGATATCAATCACAGACTGGAAATAATCTCGCATAGCCGTGACAGAACTTTGACCCCACTGGTTATAGATATGAACAGGCTCATTGGCAAGTTCCAATGATACGATGCCTGAATTTTTCTTCACCCAGCTGTTGCTGGAAACGATGTTCCATACCGTTTTGAGATAATTCTGATATTCATCACCTACCCTCAAATCCTTAGGACATACGCCTGGAGGACGAATTACAACGTACAATCCATGATTGATGGCCTTCTGTGCAATAGGAAGATAGAGGGCATCAAGATACTTCTGCAAGCGAGAAGCACTGAAACGCGATATATTGGCCTCTCCCGTTTCACTCCCCGTTGCCTGCTTGTTGGGATCATTGGTCCAACCTGGCTCGAGATGAAGACGGAAGATGTTACAATAAGTGCCTTTGGCAGGATTTTGGAGTGCCCCGAAAATCTTGTCGTAATAGCTGATGCATGGTTGAATGTTGTTATCGGTACAAGTATTACCCCAACGCCATTTGTTGAAGTAAGGACTCGGAGTATCCATCACACCATGCAAAACCACTTTGTTACCATAGGCATCATTCAACTGATTGCCATTCACATGGAGCGGAGATACCACTCCAAACTGAGCGAACAAACATGACGGTAGCAACACGGCCGCCAACATCGCCAAAAATCTCTTTTTCATTTGTTTTTAGGTTAAAATATAAAAGTTTATAATTGTTATTAACCGATGATTTTCACCGGCTTTTTCGATTTACGATTGTAAAGACACCACAAAAGTAGCTTTTTTTTTCCAAACATCACTTTATTCCATGTTACAAATACTTTGTGATCGTTTTCATTGCCTGATAATTATCCAAGAGAGTCTATTTCATAAAACAGAGAAGATGCTTAATAATAATATCTATCTGAATACGAGTACGGTCATTCTACAAAAAAGGAGCGTTTCTTTACGAAACGCCCCTCAACAAAACATAAAACCTAATCATTATTCCCAACCAGGATTCTGATTCAGGTTAGGGTTCTTATCCAATATAGTTTGTGGATAAGGAAGGTATTCATGCTTACCCTCCTTAAAACCAACTTCTGCACCTCTGTCCTTAGCCTCAGAAGTAGTAGTGGTGTAGAAACGACTATGTTTTTTAAAGATTAAAAGTTTGACTATTTGAAATGCTTATTCTGCCGCTAAGGCACTAAATATACCCTTAGCGGCAAAATAAGCACTCGATATGCTAGCAGAAGTTACACACTTCCGCATCGTTTACTTAAACAAATGAGGAACAAATTCCTTCAGGCATCTGCGCCAGGTGAGCCACTCGTGATGAGTGCCTGGAGATACATAGACATCGAGCTTGATGCCCAGGTCCTTCAACTGCTGCGCCATCTTCTCGGTGCCAAAGTTCTCCTCCGAACCACAGCCCATAAACATATACTTGATCTGACTGTTGTACTTATCTGCATCGGCAAACACGCCATTGAAGCAGGTCTTCACGTCTACCCCAAAGAGCGCACCACTGAAGGTACCGAAGGCTGAGAACTTATCCATATTGTTCAACACGGTGTTGAAAGTCTGGCAACCACCCCATGACAAACCAGCCATCGCACGATGCTCTCTGTCGGTATAGGTGCGGAACTTCTTATCTACCATCGGAATCAAGTCCTTGATGATGACATCATAGAAAGAAGCACCATAGTGGTTGCGCTCTTCATCTACATTCTTACCCGGACGGGCAACGAAAGGTTTCTTTACATCGCCACTCTCCATGACCACAATCATAGGCTCAGCCTTGCCTTCTGCTATCAGGTTGTCCATGATGTGCTGCATCATTCCCTGCTTGCTCCAGCCCGTTTCGTCCTCGCCCATTCCGTGCTGTAGATAGAGCACAGGATAGCGCTTGTTCAGATTGGTTTCATATTCTGCCGGCGTATAAACCATGGCTCTGCGGAATTTACCCTGAGATGCGGCATAATAGGATACAGAGCGAACCTGACCTTGTGCCACTCCCTGCTGAGGACGATAGTAATTGCCTTCAGTTCCCTCAGGAACCTCCAAGCCACTCGCCTCTCGGCAGCAACCGAAGTAGGTCTCGCTGGCAGGATCTACTACCTGCACGCCATCTACATTCAGGAAATAATAGTGGAAACCCACTACCAGAGGGTCAGATACGCCATACCAGTCGCCATCGAAATCCTTCTTCATCGGATACTTCTTTCCGCAGATATCAAAGATTACCTGCTTAGCCTCTGGTGCATGAAGCTTGACATAAGCACGGCGGTCTTTATCTACACGCGGATAGTTGCTGTCTGGAATGATTCCCTGCAGGGCGAGCATCATGTTTGCATAGCGCTTGCCCATGGTGCGGTAGCTTTCTGCGATGAAGTGGAGACCGTCGCCACGTTGCGGACAGCCCTTTGATGAAATGACGTGGGCTGTTGGAATGGTCTTGGCGATGGAATCTACCACGGCGTTATGTGCCCAGCAACTTCCACCCTGGTCTTTCTGCACGGTTTCGCCAACGAGCAGAGGAACGTCTTCTGCCTTCAGATTCAGATCCTTCAAGATGTCGTTATAAACAGTCTTTACACGGTTAGGCCAGTTGGCATCGCCATTATTGGTTTCCCCCTGATGCAGGAGGATGCCCTTGATGACACCCTGCTTCTTGGCAATCTTGGCAAGTTCGATGAGTCGGGCATAAGGATTACCATGATACTGGGATGCGAAATTCTTCATCCAGTCTGGCTGCTTCTTCAGGTAAGCCTTATAGGTACGCTTATCGAAGAGGTCAATGCTAGCGCCCCCCACCGCCACGGTGATGGTTCCCACCTTGATGCTGTCAGGCAGGTTATCTACCATTTTTCTGCCAAAGTAATCCACCGGACTCAAGCCTGTGCTTGGTCGTGCCTGTGGTGGAACAGCCGTATGCCACTGTCCCTTCTTCCATCCTGCTTTTTCATCATCCACGGCATACATCGCCATGAATCTTGGATTAACTCCTGTTCGGTCAATGTCTTCAATGGCAGCATTGCCCTCCATGTTCGACTGTCCGAAACAAAGATAAATCTGAAAGTTTGGGTCTACTGCAGCCGAAACTTTCGTCAATCCCATGAGCAAAGCTCCTAAAATCAATAGTTTCTTTTTCATTCGTATATGATTAAATTGTTTATTCGTTGCAAAATTACAAGAATAATCCGACATTGGCTTTGCGCCATATATCAAATACTTTATCAAACGTATCAAAATGCACTGGGAGGGCAGGTTTGTTACCTGCCCTCCCAGTACTGAATGATTACAAGAGTAGGGCTTGATGTCTGCAAGTAGCGTATGTAATAGTGAGAAGAATCTTCACAACCCATAACATTGGGTATAAACTAAAGTTACATGGCACCCTATAAACAAGGCCAAAATAGCTCAAAAATGTCCCTAATCCAAAAAATCAGTACGAATTTTCGGATTATAATCCAAAAAAACAGTATTATTTTTTGGATTAGCGAATATTTTCATTACCTTTGCAGAAGATTAGCTGCACTCGGCAATTTGAAAGCGAGCTTTCATTGCGCTCATTTGCATAATCTTTGCAGAAGATTAGCTGCACTCGGCAATTTGAAAGCGAGCTTTCATTGCGCTCATTTGCATAATCTTTGCAGAAGATTTAAACATAAGAATAAAATGATAAGAAGGAAACTACAAGAAACGATAGAGGCCAGAATGTTTGGCGGTAAAGCTATTATTATAATAGGTGCCAGACAAGTAGGAAAAAGTACGCTTTTCAAAATGATACTTGAAAAACGTACGGAACCTATATTGCAATTAAACTGTGATGAGCCAGAAGTAAAAGAAATGCTATCCCAGGTGAATAGCCAAGAACTAAAATTGCTCATTGGCAAACACAAGATTGTCATGATAGACGAGGCACAAAGAGTAGAAAACATAGGGCTAACCCTAAAGTTGATTACCGACAACTTCCCTGAAGTACAATTACTGGTAACAGGCTCTTCCTCATTTGAATTACAAAACAAGCTCAATGAGCCACTGACCGGCAGAAAGTTTGAGTATCATCTCTTTCCATTGTCCACTGGTGAATTACTCGAATCTCAAGGCTTACTTACAGTAAAACAAACACTAGAGAATCGCCTCATCTATGGCTCATACCCAGATGTCATCAATCATACAAAAGATGCAAAAGACATCTTGTACAATCTGTCCAATAGTTATCTCTATAAGGACTTGCTCACCTTAGAGAGCATACGCCGACCTGCATTGCTTAGCAAGCTACTCACTGCTTTAGCACTGCAAGTTACTAGCGAAGTTTCATACAATGAGCTGGCACAGACAGTAGGTACGGACAGCAAAACCGTGGAAAAATATGTAGACTTGCTAGAAAAATGCTATATCATCTTCAAGCTAAATGGTTTTAGCAGAAGCCTGCGCACAGAACTGAAACGAGCCAAGAAGTTTTACTTTTACGACAATGGTATCAGAAATGCCATATTGCAAAACTTTGCGCCTTTGGCCCTTCGACAAGATGTTGGTGCCTTGTGGGAGAACTTCGTTATCAGCGAAAGAATAAAAGCTAACCAGTATGAAGGAAGATATGTAAACAGCTATTTCTGGCGAACCAACCAACAGCAAGAGATAGACTACATCGAGGAAAGCGACGGACAGTTTACTCTCTTCGAAATGAAATGGAATCCAAAGAGAGCAAATACTCAGTTTCCGGCTTCCTTCCTAAACACATACGATGTGAAGGATAAAACGATCATCACTCCCGAGAATTGGCTAGAGCACCTATAAGAAACAAAAAAGTCCTTTCACCTTTCATCTATCTGAAATTCAAGAAGATAGATGAAAGATGAAAGGACATCTAAACAACAAAACTATTTTTATTTTATCACAAAACCTAACTACTTCATCACAATTTTTTTACCCTTGTGAATAAAGATTCCACTTGTAGGATGGCTGACACGTACGCCCTGAAGCGTATAGTAAGCATCATCCTGCTGGGAAGGCTGGGCTACTACCGATGGCTGAGTGATGCCAGTAGACTGGTAAGCATCATTGGCAAGATAATTGCTTGGTCCCTGCCAGTTGGCGCTCCAACCCTGGATATGATTCTTAGAGAAGTCACCGTTATCAATCAAGTTCTCCGTGATGCCATCCTTTACCAATACCAAGTCGTCGATGTCGAGATTACCCGTATATCCACCAAATACAAACTGGAAGGTATCCAATGGGAACTGGGCTGTAAACTTCCAAGTCAAGGTTTTCCACTCACCAGCCTCAACAGGATAGGGTGCCAGATACTGCACATCAGCACTGCCTCCCCACTGATTCTTATTGGTGCTGGCATTCCAGATAGGCCAAAAGCCCAAGGTCTCGCAATCGGCAGAGGTTCTCACCTTCATGGTAAGCGTATACTTGGCATCCTTCTCCAAAGCCTTAGGCAAGGTATAGACGGCCTGCTGATCCCAAAGGTTGGCACCGGCATGAGACTCATAGCGGATAAAGTAGTTGCGGTTCTCCACAGGGATAACACCTAGCTGCTCCAGCATCACGTCGGCATACCGCTTGCCAAACATGCGATAGCCTTCTGCTGTGAAATGGAGTCGGTCGCTCTGCAGAGGACAATCCTTGGAAGATACCACATGGGCTGTAGGAATCGTAGCAGCGATATTGTCGATAATGGCATTATGACCCCAGCAAGCAGCGTTCTGGTCTTTCTGTCCCAATTCCCCCACAAGCAACGGTACATCCTTGGCATCAAGTCCCAAATCGGCAAGCATATCGTTGTAGATTTTCTTTACCTTAGATGGCCAGGTAGGATCGCAGTTGTTGGTCTCACCCTGATGCAGGAGGATGCCCTTGATGACACCCTTCTTCTGCGCTATCTTAGCCAGTTCGATGAGGCGGCCGTATGGATTGCCACCATATTCCTTGGCATAGTTGCGCAACCAGTCGGCAGTATTGGCATCATTGAGATAAGCCTGATACTTGTCCTTGTCGAAGAGGTCGATGCTGGCACCTCCTACGGCTACGGTAATCGTGCCCACCTTCACTTCTTCAGGAAGATTATCCACCATCTTTCTGCCGAAATAATCCACTACCGACAATTTGGTACCAGGTCGAGCCTGAGGCGGGACGGCAGTATGCCAGAGTCCCATGGTCCAGCCAGCCTGCGCATTATCCAGGGTGTACATTGACATGAATCTCGGGTTCACCCCAGTCTTATCCTGCGCTTCAATGGCGGCATTGCCCTCCATGTTCGACTGTCCGAAGCAGAGATAAATCTGAAAATTCGGGTCGGGAGTAGAAGTCTGATCCAGCTGATGCTGCTTGAAGAAAGCCCAGAGTTCCTTGGTAGAGTGCACACCGTTTGCCTCGTTGGAATGCCAGTGTCCCTTACCATCGATGGCTATCAGGGTTACCTCTACCCCGTCGTTCACATTATTATATATAGTACGTGTGGCTTTCGGACCTGTGCTATTGGCAGGATAAGGACGGATTACCTGCGGGTTGCTTGCATCGCAACCTTCGTAGGCAGCCCACTTCTTTACATATTCCTCAATGCTAGGATAACCGCCAGCCATGTGATGAGGATCGCCCGTATATTTGAACACATCATCACCGGTTCCGTGAATATGCATGATAGGCACCATGCGGTTAGCTTTAGGCTGCTTACCAATATCCACACCACTCACTGGTCCGAAGGCGGCAATTTTATCGCCAAGCGTTTCCAGACAATGATAACCCAGCCAACTGCCCATGGAGAAGCCAGAGAGATAGATACGGTTCCTATCCACATTGTGCTTCAGCTCCATGTCCTTCATGACAGCCTCCACAAACTTCACATCACCCATACCGCTGGTATCCCACATTCTGTTATTACCCAGCGGATAGGTAACAATAAAACCCTCGGTATCAGCCAGCGCATTCCATTGCGTCTGCTTCTGCTGGAACTCTGGGTCCTGATTCATACCATGAAGAGAAATCACCAGAGCTGGTGATTTCTCTACATTCTTTGGTACATAAGTGAGGGTCTTGCGAGTGGTAGCCCCCACCTTCACCTCCTCCCAAGTCTGTGCCGCCATTTGTAGGCACAGAACCATGAGGAGAGATGCGAGCATTGTAAAACGTCTCATCTGTTACTTGATAACCATCTTTTTACCATTCTTGATTACAATGCCCTTGTAACCCTTACCTACCTGCTGGCCAGCGAGGTTGAAGCACTTGCCATCCTTAGCTACCTTCAGATTCTCTACCTTAGAAATACCTGTGGTAGTATTAGTGATGATACGCTTTGCACTCTTAATCTTTACGGTCTGAGTAACGCCAGCAGCACAACCGCTCTGAAGAGCAATAGACTTAATAGAAGTCCACTCTATAGGAGCTTTATCCTTTGTAAACTCAATTTCACTATTGAGTTCAAGTTCAGCTTTCTCACTTCCAACAGGAATGCCGATATAAGCAGGGGCCTCATCGCCACCAGCAGTAACAGCCATTGGCAACCACTGCAATGCATCCTGAGTAGGCTCAGCGAACTCGATAACATATTTCTGAGACTCCTCAGCAGACTTTGTATAGGTCAACAATGTGCAAGTCTTGTCACAAAGATACTGCATATTCCACTGAGTGAACTCAAACCAAGGAGTAGCAGTTACCTGCTTTACCTCTCCGCTTGCAGAGGTACTCTGAATTTCCTCATCACCATTCTGCTTCACAAATACCACCTTATTAATAGTGATAGAAGCACCTACTTTCTTAAGAGCCAATGTCAACTTGTCAATAGACTTGCCATCATATTTATCGCCAAGTTCCAATTCTACGCTCTCCTTTGCAGGATCAACATCTACAAAATCAGCAGGATCCAAAGTCCAGTTGTTGTTCTGACCATAGCCTGGAGCCTTAACACCAATGACAAGTTGCATCTTGTTGTCACCAACCTGTGTAAGATCTGAATAGTAAACCTTAATCGCTTTGTAATCTGAAGTAGAGATAGAAGCCTTGTCTGTCAAAGTAACTTCATTCCAATCTGCTGTTGCTGTTACACTCAAAGGTAAAGGACCATTAATGTCTGCAAACTTCTTGAATGCCCAGCTTGGTGCACCACCGAAATAAACAGTTTCTTCAGTTTCAGCGGCATTACCCAATGTTGCAAAAGCAAACATTGCTGCCAATACAAAAGTAAATTTTTTCATACGCTTTTAATTTTAAGTTTATTGATAATTGTTCATTCGTGGAACGAGAAATGTTTCTCATTTCCGCTTGCAAAAATAACAGAAAAGGCTGAAAAAGACTTTGCGGGGTGTAACAAATACTTTGTGAGAAATACCAAATAGGTTTGATAGCCAACATTATAACGAAAATGATACACCATCAAACCTATTTGAAGAGGAAATCAGGAAAAGTCAAATAAACAAATATTCCAGATTCCCCAAATGTTTTTGCCCAAAATATTCCAGATTCCCCAAATGTTTGGTCAAAACAGAGGAAAAATATACAGATTTATCAACATCATTACGTTTGAGCAGCGTTTACATAATTTATGGAATATTCCCTCATAAAAGTATAGTAAGAAACGAGAAAAACAACAAACAAACGTTAAAAACAACATTTAAACGTGCGGAATGTGTTTTTTTTAATCACCTTCCGCACGTTTAAGCAATATTTTTAGTAATTTTGCAGCGAATTCCCTCATAAAAATGTATGGACAGCAAGCTGATTCCCTCATAAAAATGCAGGAAAAGCAACAATATTCCCTCATAAAAATGTAAACAGCATGAAAAGAGAAATATATAACAAACTAAAAGAGTGGCAGTTATCTAGCAATAGAAAACCACTCATTATGTACGGAGCAAGACAAGTAGGCAAGACGTACATCATCAAAGAGTTTGGAAACCATGAATTTGAAAACATGGTTTACATCAACTGTTACAAAAACAAGATGATGGAAAAACTTTTTGAAGGGGATGCCAACCCAGATCGCCTATTGATAGGACTTTCCGCTTTTGCCAAACAAGACATCACGCCAGGCAAGACTCTTGTGTTCCTCGACGAAATACAAGAGATACCTCCCGTATTGTCTTCGCTAAAATATTTCTGCGAGAACAAGCCCGAACTACACATCATCGTAGCAGGCTCACTTCTGGGTGTCATGAACATGAAGGGAGAATCTTTTCCCGTAGGCAAGGTAGACATCATGCATCTCTACCCCATGACTTACGAAGAGTACCTACTTGCCAATGATGAAAAGCAGCTCTTAGACATCCTTCAAAATGGAGATAAAGAACTCATTGATACCTTCGCTACAAGATACATCGAGTATCTCAGGCAATATTATTTCGTAGGTGGCATGCCCGAAGCCGTATTGCAATTCACACAGCATCATAACCCTGTAGCCACAAGGCAAATACAACAGAACATCTTGGCTGCATACGAAGCCGACATCAGCAAACATACTGCAGAGCAAACTCAAAGAGTGAGAATGGTCTGGGAATCCATACCTGCTCAGTTGGCAAAGGAGAACAAAAAGTTCATCTATGGCGCAGTGAGAAAGGGAGCAAGAGCCAAAGACTTTGAGATAGCGATACAATGGCTCATAGACGCAGGGCTCGTACACAAGGTAGAGCGAACTAGAGATGTCAAAGTGCCTTTGAAATTCTATGCCGACATAGACGCATTCAAGCTATATTTGCTAGATATAGGTCTCTTAGGAGCACTTACACAGACCCCATCCGACCAGATTCTCATAGGCGACAACGTATTCAGCGAATACAAGGGAGCATTCACCGAGAACTTTGTCCTCCAACAACTGAAAACACTGGTCAATCTACCTATATATTATTATAGCAAGGACAATTCCACCCAAGAAGTAGACTTCATAGCCCAGGCTGGCAGCAAAATATTGCCAATAGAGGTAAAGGCAGAAGATAATGTAAAAGCCAAGTCATTGGCAGCATTCATAACCCACGATTTCGCTTCCTATCACCTGAAAGGCATCCGCTTCTCCATGTTAGGCTTCAGAGAGCAAGACTGGATGGAAAACGTTCCCCTCTATGCAGCCAGAGCCTATGTGAAAGATTTTGGCACGAAAACGCACTTTTTCTCGAAAAAAAAGTGAGAAAAAGTGCGTTTTCGTGCCATTTTAATCGAGTAGGAGGAAAACGAAGTAGTTTTTCTCCTACTTTCGTTTTCCGACCT
>OGUC01000492.1_pt1 | contig 23510 bp, 19 predicted proteins | sample 1573701 | NCBI WGS metagenome assembly OGUC01 (sample SAMEA2582017, study PRJEB24529) | metagenome | biome: Human gut stool | place: China | collected 2011
ACCGATACCGGCAACGATTACTACCTCGCAGTTATCTCTCAAAACCTTTGCAGTAGCATTCAAGTCAGCCAGGTGTTCTTTAGTGATAGAAGAAGGCAAGTGCAACCATCCTAAAAAGTCATTACCTGCCCCTGTTTTTTCAACTAAAACTTTCTTTGCATCTTCTGCGATTTTCTTCATGCTTGTTACTTCATCTTCTGAAATAAATGAAGTAGCTTTAGAATAATCAAATGTTACTTTAGACATATCTTTTTCCTCCGTTTAAACTTAAAACAAAACTCAACTTTTATTATACTTTTTTGAAACGATTTTTTCAACCCTGTATTTTATGGTATTTTTCACTAAAAAGTCCCCTATCTTTTATGTTTTTTTACCTAAGAAACTCTCCAATAACCTGGTCTAAAACTTCCTCTTCTCTTGCCTGCTCTTCTTTTTCAGACGTTTCCTGAGAGTAGGCAATATCAGGTTTAATATTTTCATTTTCAGGTATTTCATTAGCCACTTTGTTTTCAATCGTTTGACTCTGGTTAAATCGTCTGCCATTGCCTTCCTCCAAAGCCTCAGCCAAAACATATGTTAATTCCATTTTTCTATCACTGCAGGCAAGTGTCCTATTAACCATTTCCAAACTAATTGCCACAAAACTGCCTATAATCAAATATTGAACCCATGTAATTTCATTAGGACGTTCTAAGTACACCTCATAAGATACAATTGAATACACTGCCATAATAATTAGCGTACAATAGTTAATTATATTATTTACCCTGTTTACGGAAATATACATTATTCTGCATCTGTTCAAACTCTTTTGCACAAATCCTATAGGATTTTCCATGTTGTGATTTACCTGTCTTAAACTATCATATTTAGTTTTAATCTGTCTTAAAGTTGCGTTGTTGGTTTTGTTTATATTGCCTGCCTTTCTTATAAGCTTATTGTAATTATGTAAAACAAGCCATTTTGTGACAACTCCTAACGCAAAAAAACTCCCTACAATAAGTAGAAAGTTTTCCTGATTTACTATCTTTGGTATTGTTGTTTCAGCCCAGTTTTCCAACTGACTTATGTAATAGTCAAACATTTATTTTCCCCCTTACTGAAAATTAATTTCTTTTCAGTAAATGGTAGCACAAACTTAACCTTGTTGCACTAAAAATCGTTCGACATATTTTCTAATAATTTTTAATAATTTTGTACATTAATTCAATTGAATTTTCTGCGGCTTTTTTCTCAAATGTTGGATAATCCATTTCTGCACCGCCATCTGCTTTGTCTGAAATAGCTCTTATTACCAAAAATGGAATGTTGTTTAAGTATGCTGCATGGGCAATTGATGCCCCTTCCATTTCCGCACAGTCGCCGCCAAACTGGTCACGGAGATATTTTTTCTTTTCTGCAGTTCCGATAAACTGGTCACCTGAAACTACCTTCCCTTCAAATATTTTCACATCCAATTCAGCTTCTTTTGCAGATTTCTTGGCAACCTCCATAAGTCTCTTGTCAGCTTTAAACACTGAAGTTTCCATGTCAGGAATTACGCTTTTTTCATATCCAAGTGGTGTAACGTCCATATCATGTTCTAAGGCTTCAGTTGAAATTACAATATCACAAATATTAATATCATTATTAAGGGAACCTGCCACACCTGTGTTAATTACCCCATCAACCTGAAAATCATCTGCTAATATCTGTGTGCAGATTGCTGCATTTACTTTTCCAATACCGCTTTTTACAACTACAACGTCTTTTCCAAAAATGTTACCCATGCAGAATTCCATTCCTGCCTTCTTTGTTACTTCCAAATTATTAATGGCTGACTTTAAAGTTGCCACCTCCACTTCCATTGCTCCAATTATACCAAGCATGTTTATCCTCCTGATTTTTTCTAGCCTGTCTGTTTAAAATATTATTTTTAACTTTACATTTTATTTACTTAAACCACTATTCAATTTAACTCAATAGAACCGTTGTCATATTGTTTTCTGACAACGGTTCTATTAAATTAATTTATTTCTGCTGTTCTAAATACTGTTCTAATGCCTGTGCAAGCTGGTCCGGACATGAAGTTCCTCTACCGTTACAATCAATGCCTTTAAGTCTTCTAATAACTTCATGAATATCCATTCCTTCAACTAACTTTGCAACGCCCTGTGTGTTTCCGTGGCAACCCATAACGAACTGCACGTCTTTTACCTTGTCACCGTCAACATCAAACTTAATAAGTCTTGAACATGTTCCTCTTGTTGTATATTCCATTACCTTGTCCTCCTTTTTCTAAGAATTACATACGACAATGTTTTAGTCATTTAATTTACTCTGGTAAATTGCTGACACTTCATCAATATCACCTTTGGCAATTAACTGACCATGATCTAATAATATAGCTTTATTGCATAAACGTTCAACCTGCTGCAAACTATGTGATACAAAAAGTACCGTTACTCCATGATCAAACATCCCCTGCATTTTCTTTTCACATTTCTTTCTAAACTTAGCATCACCTACAGATAATACTTCATCTAAGATTAAAATTTCCGGTTCAACTACTGTGGCAATTGAGAAACCTAATCTTGCTTTCATACCTGAAGAATAATTCTTAATAGGTACATCAATAAATTCACCAAGTTCAGAGAACTCTAAAATTTCATCATATTTTTCTTCCAAGAAACTTCTTGAAAATCCTAACACTGAACCATAAAGGAAAATGTTTTCTCTTCCTGTGTAGTTAGGATCAAAGCCTGCTCCAAGTTCAATCATTGGAGCTATATGACCGTTTCTTGTAACCTTACCTGTTGTAGGTTTGTAAACTCCTGCAATAACTTTAAGAAGTGTAGACTTGCCTGCTCCGTTAAGACCAAGGATTCCAAGTCTGTCACCTTTTTGAAGTTCAAAATTAATATTTTTAAGAGCCCAGAATTCGTTAAAACGAATTGTCTCGCCTTTTATTTTCTTTATAAGTAATTCTTTTAAATTATCTACTTTTTCTTTACTTAAGTTAAAACGAATACTTATATCTTCAACTTTAAGTGCCGGTTTTTCCATAGTTCCTCCTAAATATGCAAGATGAACTTATCTTGATTCTTCTTGAACATTACAATTCCAATTACTAATGCTACCAAACTAAATCCAAGTGAGTAAAGCATCATTGTTAAGTTTGATAGACCATAACTCATGCTTGTGAAAAGTGAACCGCCTTCCATAACTACACATCTTACATTACTGATAATGCAGTATAATGGATTAAACTGAAGTACAGTTTTTACCTTTTCAACTTTGTCTACATAATAGAATATTGCTGAGCAATACATAATAAGCATTACTATAACTTCCCATAAGTATTCCAAATCTCTAAAGAATACACATACAGTTGATAATATAAGTCCAACTGCCACACAGAAAATAAATAATATTCCCAGTGGTATAAACACTTCAATAATATGCCATGACATTGGAACTCTATAGAATATAGCCAATATTGCAAGTATTATTAATGATAATAAGAATAAAATAAAGTTATATATAATTGTTGATAATGGGTATAAATATTTTGGTACATATACCTTCTTTATCATAGCCTGATTTGCTCTAATGGATCTCATTGCCACCTTACTTGTACTTGAGAAGCAACTGTAAATCAATCTACCGCATAAAATATATACCGGGTAGTAAGGATGACTGTTTCCTAACAGTTCACCAAATACAAATGCTAATACCATTGTTGTAAGTAATGGTTCCAACAGCGTCCACACTAAACCTAAATATGATCTCCTATATTTGAGCTTAATACCTTTATATACTAATTCTTTTAAAAGGTATCTATATCTCATAAATCCTTGAATATACTTCTTCATATTACCTCCATCTTTTCTTAGTAATACTCGCAATAATTATATATTATTCTTTTGTAATGTCAACAAATAGCCACATTTTTTTATTATAACAAAAAAGTTATTAAATGTGAAATTTATAGTATTTCTTTTTTATTTGTACTATAATATAAGGAATACTAGATTCAAAAGAACGGAGATTTTTATGGGATTTTTAGGCAAAGTCAAAAGAAAAGCCGGCAATTTCAAAGAAACTGCAAGGCGTTCCAAATATGCTAAATACTACAAAAACCTTTTAATTGAAGATAAGGTTATTTTATATGATTCTTATTTTGGACGAGGCATGATTTGTAACCCCTTTGGCATTTTTCTTGAGTTACTTAATAATGACGATTTCAAGGATTATACCCACGTTTGGGTTATTGAAGATAAATATGGAAACGAACCTGTTATGGAGCAGTTTGCAGAAAACAAAAATGTATTTGTTATCGGCAGACACAGCGATGACCATCTTCGCTATTTAGCTTCAGCAAAATATATTATAACTAACGTTTCCTTACCCTTTTATTATTGTAAGAAGCCGGACCAAATATACATTAACACATGGCATGGAACTCCTATTAAGAGTTTAGGTTTTGATATGCCAGACGCACCGGTTACAATTTCTAATGTCCTTAGGAACTTTCTTTCTTCGGACTATATGATTTCAGCCAATCCTTTTTTAACATCTGTATTTCTTGAAAAATACAAATTACAGGGATTATACGAAGGAACAATTATAGAAGAAGGCTATCCTAGAAATGACAGGCTTTTTAATACTGATAGAAAAGCTCTATTATCACTTCTTGGAAAATACGGCTTAGATATTGATTCAAAAAAAGAGATTATTTTATATGCACCAACCTGGAAGGGCAACGACTATAATCACCCACAGATTGATGTTAATGAATACATTGATTTTAAGCGGTCACTGGAGTCCTTAATTGACACTGATAAATATCAGGTTCTACTTAAGCCTCATCAGGTAGTTTATAAGGAGCTTAAGAAATCCGGCAGAATAAGCGATTCGCTTATACCTGCTTTCGTAGATACAAATGAACTTTTGTCAATTACAGATGTTTTGATTTCAGATTATTCAAGTATTTTCTACGATTTTCTTGCAACTGGAAAACCTGTTGTTTTCTACATTCCTGATTTGGAAGAATACAAGAATTATCGTGGTTTATACCTTGCTCCGGAACAACTTCCGGGACCTTGTTTAACAAACATCGATGAAATTGGAAAAGTTATTAACAATTTAGATTTTTATATTAACAAATATCAAATTAAATATAATGAAGCAAAAGCTTTTGGTTGTCCAATGGATGACGGCAATGTGGCAAAACGTATTGTAGATGTTGTTTTTTATGGCAGAACATCTGATGCTAACGGCAGGGACTATAATTTAATTAAATGTAGTAACCATAAGAAAAAGCTTTTATTCTTCGGTGGCGGTTTACGAATGAACGGTATTTCCACTGCCCTTAGAACCATGCTTGATTATATTGACTATGACAAATATGACGTAACTGTTTACGCAGGGAATTTGAAATTTCCTGACAGTAAAGAAATGATTTGTTCATTTAATAAGAATCCTAGAATTTTTGCTAGAGTTTCTTACACACCTTCAACATTTTGTGAAATGATTCGCAACGATTTCCTAAGAGTCTTTGGCTTTTGTAATGGTCTTATGAAAAAGATCTATCCAAAGGCAATGTATGACAGAGAATTTGTAAGATGCTTTGGCACAAGTCATTTTGACACTGTTATTGATTATTCAGGTTATGGAAGTTTCTATTCAATACTTCTTTTAAGTGCTACAGGCGCAAAGAAGTTAATTTGGCAACACAATGATTTACTTACCGAAAAGAATAAAGTTGTAAACGGCAAAAAACCACACAGTCGTGAGCTTCGTGTTGTTTTTTCAACTTATCAGTTCTATGACAAAATCGTAGGTTGTTCAGAAGCCACCATGGAAGTAAATCTTGAAAAAATCGGTTATAAGAATTTGAAAAGAAAATGTACTTATGTTAGAAACGCAGCTAATTTTGACAGGGTACTAAAAGGAGCCAAGGAATCATATAATGAAGAGACTGCTATCAATGCAGGCTTACCGGAGCTTCTTAATAAAGATTTAATTTCTTTTGTTAATATGGGCAGATTATCACCTGAGAAAAATCAGAAAGCTTTAATTAAAGGTTTTGCCAAAGTTAACAAAGAGAATCATAACACAAGACTTTACATTATAGGTGACGGTCCATTAATGGAACATCTTAAATCTTTAATCAAGTCTTTAGGTTTAAAGGGGAAGGTTATTATGACCGGTAATATGGAGAATCCTTTTATGTTAATGAAAGAATGCAGTTGTTTTGTTCTACCTTCATTACACGAAGGACAACCTGTTTCATTATTAGAAGCAAGATTACTTGGTCTGCCAATTATAATGTCTGACTTTAGCTCTGCTAAATCTTCTTTATTTGAAAACGGACAACTTTTAATTGGTAATAGCGAAGAGGAAATTTATAAAGGTTTAACTACTTTTATTAACGGTCAGGTTCCTACTTGTGATTTTAATTACAAAGATTATAATAAAACTACAATAGAACAGTTTGAGGAAATTATCAGGTAGTTTACGATAACCTGTCACGTAACCCCCATATATAATTAATATAACATTTAACTATTTACTTATTTCAAAGAAAGGACAAGTATTTTACTTGGAATTGGTGCAAGTATGGAGAAATATTCAGCCACTATAAAAAATGGGTTTAAATACACTCTGAAGCGAAACATAAAGAAATATACTCAAAACATAAAGATGCCTGAAAAAGATTTAGGTAAAAAACAATACTACTCATTTTTGTCTATACCGGTTCGTGAGCATCATATATTTTACGAAGCTTTCTCAGGACTTGGTGTTCTTGATAATCCTCGTGCCATTTTTCTACAGTTATTGAAAGATCCTGCATTTGAGGATATGATTCATATTTGGTCCATTTCAGATATGGATATGGCAAAAGCCAACATTAAGGAATTTGAAGATTTACCAAATGTTCGTTTTGTTAAGCGTGAATCTGAAGATTATTACCGTTATCTTGCCAGCAGCAAGTATCTTGTATCAAATTCAACTTTTGGGTACTTTTTTGTGAAACGCCCTGAGCAAACATACATTAACACCTGGCATGGCGTTCCAACCAAATACATGGGTTACGAACATACTGTTGAACGTGTTGAAAATGCCAGAGGACCTGCAAGAAACTTCTTAGGTGCTGACTATCTTATTTCAGCCAACAAATTTATGACAGAAGTTATGTACAAGCGTGCGTACAAGCTTGACGGTCTGTATGAGGGCACTACTTTGGAAATTGGTTATCCAAGAAGTGATTTACTTATAAACGCAGATATTAAGAAGGTAAAACAAAAACTTGAAGACATTGGTATCAAAACTGACAAGAAAATTATTTTGTATGCACCAACCTGGAAAGGTAATCTTTACAATCAACTTGAATATGATGTTGAAGAGTTTAAGAATACTGTTAAGAAGTTTTCAGAAAACATTGACCAAAGCAAATATAGAATTTATTTAAGAGTTCATTATTTCTTATACAAAATTTTAGCTGAGGATTCTGAATTAAAGGATATTTTAATACCTTTTACAATTGATACTAATGAGCTACTTTCAGTTGTGGATATTTTAATTTCCGACTACTCAAGCATCTTCTTCGACTTCCTGATTACAGGTCGACCAATTATTTTCTACGTTCCTGACTTAAAGGAATACGAAAGTGGTAGAGGGCTTTATGTACCGGTTAATACTTTGCCGGGAATTGTATCCTCTGATTTAGATGAAGTTGCTTCCTCACTGGATGCAATTTGCAAGAATAGAAAAGAATATTGCGATTTCTACAAACCACAGCTAGATGAAATGAATCGTTGGTGTACTTACAATGATGATGGATTGTCTACTCAGAGACTTATTAACATTATCTTTAAAGACTACACCTATCTATCATCAAGAAATCAGGATATTATCAAAACTTTTGATGAAGGGAAGAAAAAAGTTCTTATATGTGTTAATTCAAAACAAAAGAGCAATGCCTTTTGGGCTGAATTTTATCAGAAGCTTAAGAAATACGATTTTAAAACTACAGACGTAACTGTACTTGTTACTTCTTTTAAAGATTTAGAATCTAAAAAATATTTTAACAATCTTCCTGATGAAGTAAGAGTTTTAGTTTGGTTTGCATTACCATTTGTCATTGAGGCGTCTAAAACTTTCTATGACAGAGAAGCGCTTAGAGCTTTTGGTGATGTACACTTTGATGAAGTTTTGGTTGAAGGTGACATTAATGAATATTTTGCAGACTTTGCAAACAACCTAAATGGCTTATACGAAAAGGAGCCACAGCAGGACTAAATAATAATTACAAAAAAACGGTCAGTATGGATTTTACCAAATACTGACCGTTTTTTACAGCACCATAAATAATGTGCCAGCTGTTATTAATATTGAGCCGATGGCTGACTTGTATGTAAAGACCTCATAGGATGAGGCCTTTTTATTATGATTCTTTAAAAATCTTATTTACAACTCTTTCCGTAGCATGACCGTCATCTATGCAACAGAATCTATTGTAAAATTCTTCATATCTGTCTTTATATTTTTCCTGAATTTGGTCAATGTTCTTTATGGCATCTACTACTTCATCATTTGTTAGAAGCATTGGACCCGGAAGATCATCTTCCATGGATAAATAGAAACCATGTAAAACATCTCTATATCTTTCAAGATCGTAAGTATAATAAAGAACCGGTCTCTTTAAGTTAGCGAAGTCAAAGAATACTGATGAGTAGTCTGTTATTAAAATATCTGTTATTAAATACAAATCCGTAACGTCATCATAAGCACTTCCATTAACTGCAAACTCACCGTATTTTGACATATCTAAAGCTTCAACAACTAAATAATGTAATCTAAGCAATAACACATATTCGTCACCGAATTCTTTTTCTAATCTGTTTACATCTAAATCCAAGTCAAACTTAAACTGTCCAATTTCATAGTAATTATCATCACGCCATGTTGGAGCATACATAATTACTTTCTTGTCGGCAGGAATTCCCAATTTTTCCTTTATCTTTCTAGCACGTTCTTCTCTGTCAGGTGCATATAAAGGATCATTTGCAGGATATCCGTATTCAAGAATTTTTTCTTTTGGATACATAAAGCAACTTTGGAATTTTTCAGTTGAAAACGGATTGTCTGATAAAAGATAATCCCAGTTTTCTTTCTGTCTGTAAAACTTGTCCTTGTAATTTGATACGCCACCTACAACATCGTTTAAGTCAAAAGCCAGTCTCTTAAGTGGTGTTCCATGCCATGTTTCCAAAAGCACTGTATCTTCCCTTTTTGGAACACTAAGTGGCTGTTTCATATTTAGAATCCAATATTTACTTCTATTCATATAATAGAAATATCTAAGACCTGATCTTCTAACTGTTTTATGTTTTCCCGGTATCTTCAATCCTCTCTTATCCACAGACCACACATAAGTGTATTTATCTCCAAAATGTTCCTGCATGTATTCGTAAATATATTTAGGCTGTCCGGAATAATTTCTTCCCATAAAACTTTCAAAAATTACATAGTTTTCTTTCATTGGCATTTTGTTAAAAATATGCAATGCAAAAGCTTTATTTCTAGCCCATTTATTTTTGAACATTCTCTTTAACTTCTTCTTTGCCAGATATCTGTTGCCTGTTTTTTTAACCTTTGCCAAATCGCCCTTTGCCATTGCCTTTATTACAGGCTTTTCAAGAAAATAAAAATATCTTCTTTTTAAATTCTTCTTATCCATCTGGCTACATCTCTTGTAGAATTCCTGGAAATATTCATTTTCCCAGCACTCTTCTTCCTCTGTATTCCAACGGAGTTTTTTAATTAAGTATAATGTAACGAACTTAGCTTCAATAAGATCAAAATGTCCCTGAATTTCAGGATGTCCCTCAGCTACCTTCTTTGCATTGTCAATTGCCATAAAATAATAAGGCATTGACTCTATCTTAGGTGTCTGTTCGATTGCCGGATTATTATATCTGTCATTATGATGTCTCTTTACATAAATTGCATTTACGTTACTTTTGATTTTCTTTGTTGTACACAAAATCTCTGTAAGCACTCTAACATCTGCGAAACAATACTGTTCTTCATTAAACCTAATGTTATTGTCTGTAAATAATGACTTTCTATATAATGCACCAAGAACTGTTAATCTTTCCAGTCTTCTAAAATGAGTAAGTCTTGACTCAATGGGATTATCAAAATCATATTTTTCAAGATTTTCCTCTTCCTTTTCAATATTACGCTTTTCCTCAAATGTAACTGTTCCCTGATATGTTCCCTGAACACGACCATAAGCCATGTCTGTATCTTCATCCATTACATCTAATAATTTCTTAATCCCATCATCGTAAATGTAGTCGTCATTATCAAGAAAATAAATATATTCTCCCTGCGCCTTATCCATGCCCAAATTTCTGGCTGCGGATACGCCGGTTTTGCCTTCCAAATAGAATACTTTTAAATTAATTTTGTCCTTGTATTCGTCAATAACCTGCTGGAATTCATCTTTGTCATCCTGTAAATCATCTACAACAAGCACTGTTTCATAATCCTTAAATTCCTGTTCTGAAATGCTTTTGAAGCAGTCTTTTAAATACAATAGCCACTTTCTGTGGGTTACAATTATACTTACCATTTCCATCTCCTACTTATCGCCCTTAGCAGTCATGTCTTTTTTGTTAAGGTCTTCTTTTATCTGTGTAGTTGAAATACCTTCTGTTCTTGGTAAATAAACTACTTCGCAATAATCTTTAAGAAAATCAAATTTGCCTTCCCAATCGCTACCCATTACAAAAGTATCAATCTTGTAGTCCTGTACGTCTGAAATCTTCTGATCCCAGTTATTTTCAGGGATAACTAAATCTACATATCTGATAGCTTCAAGTACCTGCTTTCTCTGCTCATAAGTAAAGTAACATTTCTTTTGCTTTGAGTTCCAGTTAAATTCATCTGTTGAAAGCACTACTACCAAATAGTCTCCCATTTCCTTTGCTCTTCTTAAAATATTAATATGTCCATAATGAAGCATATCAAATGTTCCATATGTTATAACTCGTTTCACGTGTTCTTCCTCCATTTCTGCATTCGTGTGATTGTATAATCTTAACGAACCCATAGTATCACAACAATTATACTAATTTTCTATTATCATATCCAGCACTTTTTTACTGACGTCAGGTCCGTCTAAATAATTATACTTCTCGTTAAACTTTTTATATTTATCATCAATGACAAAATTGTCAATGAATTTCTTAACATACGCCATTGTTTCCTGCTGATTAAACACTACCGGACCAGGCAACTCTTTCACATCAAAATAAAAGTCTCTGGTCTTATTTTTGTATTCGTCATAATCTGCCATAAAGAAAACAATTGGTCTTTTCAGATTAGCATAATCAAAGAATACCGATGAGTAATCTGTAATAAGCATATCGCTTATGGCATAAAGAGTGTTTACATCTTCAACTGAAGATACATCATAAACAAAGCCTCTATACTCACTTACATCCAGTTTCTTTGATATAAAATAATGTGCCCTAAATAAAATTACATAATCATCACCAAGTTCTTTGTACGCTTCCTTAAAATCAATATAGTTAGCCAGCTTAAAACCTTCTGCTGCACTGTACTGATTATCCCTGAATGTGGGTGCGTAAAGTACAACTTTCTTATCTGTTGGTATATTTAGTTCTTTCTTTATATTAGTGCACTGGTCTTTTGTAAATTTAAAAAGATAGTCATTTCTTGGATAGCCTGTTGTCAGCACATTGTTCTCTTTAGACACATTTTTCATATTAAATGCCGAAATAAACTTATCTGTACAATACTTAGATGGTGAAATCATGTAAGTTATTTTCTTTGATTCCTCCACATAAATATTTTTCATCTGAGACTTGTTTGTTAATGCGTTTCCCTGCTTTTCCACATCAAGACCTATTTTTTTCAAAGGTGTACCATGCCATGTCTGAACAAAAATCTGGTCAGCCTTAGGTTTCAAAAACATTCTTGGATTTGAATTAAAAATCCAATATTTTGCTTTTGCCAAGGCTCTGTAATAGCCAAAACTTTCAAACTTAACAGCGTTTTTCACATCTGTTCTGTTAGGATTTCTAAGAGACCAAACCAGTGTGTAATCTTTATATTTAGGATTATTTTTCATTTCTTCATACAACGCCTTTGGGTTACACGAAATATTTCTTCCCTGAAAAGACTCAAACACAACCATTTTGTCATCTCTTTTTTCTATGAGTTTTGCCAGAAAATATAAAAATCTTTTGTAAAGCAGCATTAGTTTTCTCAGTATGTCTTTTACCTTTTTCATTTAATACCTCCGAAAACTTTCTTTTCCACTCTCTGACAGCTTTCGCCGTCATTGTAAGAGTTAATAATCATATTAACTCTCTCTCGTTCTGCTGCGAAAACATCATTATCTTCTGCCACATTCACCACATATTTTTCCAAATCTTCATAGGAATTAATCTTCTCACCTGGCATGTATTCAAATGGATTATCAAATACAAAACCTCGCTTCTTTCTATATTCTTCAATATCTTCAACTGTAAAAGCAATCGGTCTGTTAAGAAGCATATAGTCAAAGTAAGCTGATGAGTAGTCGGTAATAAGTGCATCTGCATTTCTAAGCAGTGCATACACACTTAAACCTTTCTTCTCAAGTTTCTTTTGTGTCATGAACTTAATGTTACTGTATTTTTCTTTGTATGCATCAGCTTTTTGAAGTGGATGCATTTTTATAATCATCTTAATGTTTGATTTTTTTAATTTCGAATTCAACTCTTCAATCTGAGTTTTCTTTAAAACCGAAACAATATAATCATCATTATATTCTCTGTATGTTGGAAGCCACAAAATTAATTTCTCATTTGGCTTTTTCAACAATTCATCTTCTTTTTTGTTTGGTATAAATAGCTCATCATTTCTTGGATTTCCAAGTATTTGTACCTGTTCCTCATTGCAGCCGAAAATCTTTGCCATAATCGGTTTATACAATGGTGAACTTGCAGCCACAATGGTAAAAAAGTTATAGTCTATTTTCTCTAATCCTTTTTCCAAATTTCCGATCTTCTTTAAAGGTGTGCCATGCCACAAATTAACAACTGTCTGATTTTTACTAGGTTTTATTGGATATTTACCAAAGCAGTAAAAAGCGTATTTTGATTTTAGAAAATACTTAATGCCCTGCTTGTTTCCCACAAATGTAACATTAGTAGGAGCGCTTTCAATATATTTTTCATAATCATTACTGCTTACCACAATCCGGTAATCATCGTTATAGTTCTTTCTTATTAAATAATCATAAAAAGCCTTAACATTATCTCTAAAGCCTAAGTTAGTATAGAAAAATATTAGCTTTTCGTCTTTTTTTATAGCCTTGTTAAACCACGTTAATGGTTTGAAAAAAACTTTTAAAACTTCTTTATTCATTGTCCTACTACTTTCTTAATGTCTTTCCATATAAGGCAGCTCTTAAGCTGTTAGGAATAATACTTACAATACTTCTTGTTAATACACTTGTAAGGAAATTTCCCATAGATATGAATCCTATCTTTTTCAAATGTTTTCTGAATCTGTAAATATACCTTACATAAGAAACACCGCCACGTCTCTTGTACATTTCACTGCCGCCACGCATATACAGGAGATTTTCCTTAACATTATATCCTTTGTAGCCTTTGTTTAACATTGTACACCAAAGATTATAATCCTCAAAAAATCTATAATCCTCATAAAAGCCGGCTTCGATTACTGCTGATTTTTTGTACATCACTGATGGATGATTAAAAGGACTTCTGTTTTTTGCAAACATAATTATTTCTTCATTATTCTCAGGAACCACGCGCATGTTTCCAGTGTTACTAATATCTCCCACAAACTCAATTATATTAGAGCCAACTATATCTGCATTTTTTTCCTTCATTGCCTTCATCTGCTTTTCAACTCTATCAGGCATACTTACATCATCGCTATCCATTCTAACGATTATCTCATTTTTACATTGTAATATTCCATTGTTAAGTGCCTTTGCCAACCCCATGTTATGTTCAAGTCTGTAAACATTGAATAAGCCTGAATAGGTTGTTACAAAATCTGCAATAACTTTATTCAGGCCTTCTGTAAGAGGACCATCACATACAATTACAAAATCATTAGTTTTTACTGTCTGATTAAGAATGCTGGTAATGGCCTCCTTTAAATATTCAGGTTTTTCTTTTATATAAACTGACATTAGCACTGAGTAATTCTCTGTCATATAAATCACCTATCTCTTATCTATAATTGCTGTCTTCTGATTTTTGTCCACGCCTTCGGTATTATCCTTCATGAACATAATCTTAAAGGTCATTAATATTAACTGAATATCAGTCCAAATCTTATAATGTTGAATATAATACATATCCAATTTCAATTTATCATAAGGTGTTGTGTTATATTTTCCGTATACCTGAGCATATCCTGTAAGCCCTGCTTTTACCTTTAATCTGAAACAAAATTCAGGAATTGTTTCCTCGTACTGTTTTGCGATTTCAGGTCGTTCAGGTCTTGGACCTACAACTGACATCTGACCTGCAAGGATATTAAACACCTGTGGTAATTCATCAAGATGTGTTGCTCTTAATATTTTTCCCACCTTAGTAACTCTGTCATCATCTTTGGCTGCTAAACGTGCGCCGTCTTTTTCGCAGTCAACTTTCATGCTTCTGAACTTTAATATTTTAAAAACTTTTCCATTGACCGTAAGTCTTGGCTGTGTGTAGAAAACCGGTCCTCTATCCCAAATTAAATCGCATACTGCAACAATCACAGTAATAATAACTGTTGGTATACATAAGATTAAGGCAATGACAATATCAATAATTCTCTTCACAAAAGCCTGTTCCCATTTAAGACCTCTTACCTTAGTTACCAATAATGGTGAATCAAATAAATTATTCTGTTCTGCACCAATAACAATAATATCTGATAACTTTGGTGTGATATATGCTCTCTTATCATACATATAGCAAAGTTTGATAATTGAATTTCTTGTTCCACTTGGTATGTCACACAGCAATACTGCTGAATGTCCTAAAATGGCTTCTTTTATTTTTGAAAAATCTTCATCACAATGAATTGACTCTTTAATATGATATTTATCTTCTCTTGTTTTGATTTTCTTTACTAAATTATCCGGATCTCTGTCACTATATATTAATAACATGTCTTTTGGCGGATATAACCATTTGTAAACCGACATGGCTATTGCCGCCCAAATGAGACAACATAAAATATTATCAAAGCTCATCCCGATAATAGGTGCCGGATTTACTAATTTAAGACTTAACATGGAAATCTGCAAATACATTATTACATTAGTAAATAACAATGCAAGTAACTGAGAGAATACCAAATCCGAATACTTAAGTCTTCCTAACTTAAATGCTCCGTACACCTGACAGAACACTGTAAACAATAAAGCATATACAAACAACAGTACCATATGACCTTTAAAGAAAAAGCCTCTGTCCATTCCACTGCTGTAATGATTATCCCAACAATACCAGAATACTATTGTCTGTACAGTTATTACTGTTGCAAGCAACAATAATACTATTATTCTTCTAAACGCTCTTGACTGTTTCATTTTTTCTCCTACAACATAAGCTGGCTTGCAACAGTTTCAAAGTCCGCAACACCAGCTCATAATATTCTATAATTTTACCAAAGCCACTATTATTTGTCAATTTGTATAACTATTCAGCCATATGATACTGTAAACATCACCGAAAAAGGTGCTTGCACATTTTTCGGTGATGTTTACAGTATCATATGGTGATTCACCACAGCGAAAAGACTCTTTGAGACTTTGAGCTGTTGGCTGAATAGTTATATATCATTCGGTGATTCACCACAGCGAAAAGGCTCTTTGAGACTTTGAGCTGTTGGCTGAATAGTTAAAGATACACTGTTGCTCTTTGTTTTTTTATAAATATGTAGTATAATTAGACCGAATTTTGCGGACTGTCAGGAACAATTTTTGATAGTTTTTCAACGCATTTTAATTTGAATGAAATATTAATGAATATACTTGAATGAATTATTTATATTTTGCTCAATAAATATGCATTTTATTTCGTATAACAGATACAAACAATTATATAGCTAAAGTTTTTTAATCACTTTTTCAAATAAAGTGATTATTTAGCTTTTACTAAAAATTAAAATGTTACTCTATAAAAGAATTTAGGAGGTACTTATGAGTAAAAAACAAAATTCATCAGATACAAAAACCGGCTACTACGGATATAGTTCTGAAACAACATCAGCAGCAAATCATGCCAAATCAAACTCTGGTAGTAAAAAGAGTGTAAAGGCTAAAGATCCAACTAAAGGTTCAAAGGCAGGAAAAATCGTTGGGATTGTTCTAGTGCTAATTCAGCTTGCATTGTCAATTACTGATGTTTATTTATTCCTTACTAAAGACTTTGCTTTTATCACACCTACAATAGTTGGTGTAACAATACTTATTCTTCTTGTACTTTTAGGCTTAGTTTTCTTCTTATTACAGAAGTCTAAGAACGCTCAAACATTTGGGAAGATTATTTCAGTTATTGTAATTATTTTATTGTCACTTGTATGCTTTTTCCTTTTCCGTGATTTTTCTAAATTCACTAACGGTAAAAAGCTAGATAATAAACCATTTGTAGTTTTCGTTTCTGCAAATGATACTTTTGGAGAATTTAACAGGAAGTCATTAGGACGTTCTGACACAAATATTTTAGCAGTTGTAAATCCAAAAACTCACAATGTTTTAATGATTTCAACTCCTAGAGATTATTATGTAGAGGTGAAGGCAAAATGCGTTGCCCCTGATTCATATGACAAACTAACACATGTTGGTTTATATGGAAAAGGTACAGCTAAAAAAGCAGACGGAACTGCTGCTACTGTTAGCGATTGGCAATGGGCAAGTGAGGTTTCATGGAATCCGGGCAATAAAGCTTTAATGGACACATTAAAATCTTTATATGGATTCAAAATTTCAAGCAGTCGTTATCATTATGTAAAGCTTAACTTTACAGGTTTTGCCAAACTTATTGATGCAATGGGTGGCGTTACAGTTAAGGTTGATAAACCTTTCAGTACAACAACTTATGCTTCATACGGTGATACTGAAACAAAGGAACGTAAGAAATACACCTATACTAAAGGTAACATGAAAATGGATGGTGCCACTGCTCTTACTTATGCAAGAGAACGTCATTCATTCGGCAATGGTGATATGGAAAGAAACAAAAACCAGGTTAAGGTTCTTAAAGCCATCGAGAAAAAGGCATTAAGTGGCACAACATTGCTTCATTATAATAGTATTTTAGATGCTATCGAAAACAGTTTCACAACTGACATGGATATTTCGTCATCAATTAATTTATTAAAAGATGGTGGTGCTGACGGTTGGAACATTATGTCATTTAGTGTAATCGGTACTCCTTCAAAAGACTTATGTACTTATACAGGAACATATCTTGCAACAGTTTTGCAGGATAAAGATTCTATAGCAAGAGCTACTGATTTAATGAACATGACTTTAAACGGAAAAACTACACAGGAAATCAAAAAACAAATAAAAAAATATAATAAAGAACAAGGAAACTAGGTGAATATTATGAAAAAGATTATTTTAACCGGTGGTGGAACAGCAGGACATGTTACACCAAACATTGCCCTTGTACCTCAGCTTAAAGAGGCAGGCTTTGAAATTAAATATATTGGTTCTGAAGGTGGTATGGAAACTAAATTAGTTGAAGATGCCGGTTTAGATTACCAGGGAATTTCTTCCGGTAAACTTAGACGTTATTTCAGTTGGAAAAATTTTTCAGATCCATTTAGGGTTTTAAAAGGATATTTTCAGGCAAAAAAAATCATCAGAAAATTTAAACCTGATATTGTATTTTCAAAAGGTGGTTTTGTTACAGTTCCTGTTGTATTTGCAGCTGCCAAATACAAGGTTCCTGTAATTATTCACGAATCAGATATGACACCGGGACTTGCAAACAAACTTGCCATAAAGAAGGCAACAAAAGTTTGTCACAATTTCCCTGAAACTGCTAAGTATTTAGGCGAGAAAGCTGTTCACACAGGCTCACCTATAAGAGCAGAATTGTTTACAGGAAATAAAATCACGGCACTTGATATGTGTGGTTTCACTGCAAACAAACCTGTTATTATGGTAACAGGTGGCAGTCTTGGTGCTGAGAAGGTAAATAAACTTGTTAGAGCTGCTTTACCTGAACTTCTTAAAGATTTTCAGGTTGCACATCTTTGCGGAAAAGGTAAGGTTGATGAATCTCTTAACGGTACAGAAGGTTATGCTCAGTTTGAATATATTAGTGAAGAAATGAAAGATTTCTTCGCAATGGCAGACATAATTATATCAAGAGCAGGTGCAAATAGCATTTGCGAGATTTCAGCATTAAACAAGCCAAATATTCTAATTCCACTTTCCGCTAACGCAAGTCGTGGAGACCAGATATTAAATGCCAACTCTTATAAGAAACAAGGCTTCAGTGAAGTTCTGGATGAAGACGTTGCCACAAAAGATGATTTGATTTCGACAGTACATAAAGTCTTTGATAACAAGGACACCTACATTGAAGCAATGTCAAAATCATCAGGTACAGGTGGTGTTGAAAAAATTGTTGGCTTAATAAAAGATTTGAGCAAATAAAATAATATAAATAAAAAAGCCCTATGTTAAAACTGATATGCATACAATAATTTAACTTCATATCAGTTTTAACATAGGGCTTTTTTATTAATAACTATTTCAATATTTCTTTAACCTTTGCGGCAATTTTTTCTAAACCTTCTGTGTCCTGTGTGCCAGGTGTCCACTTAATGTGTGCATCATCCTCATCATATCTTGGAATAATGTGAATATGCAAGTGGAACACTGACTGGCCTGCTACTTCTCCATTGTTCTGTAAGATATTGATACCCTTACAACCTGTTGCTTCTTTAAGGGCTGTTGCCACTTTCTTTGTAACAATGTGAGCATGTGCAAGTGTTTCATCATCAATCTCAAACACGTTTGCTGCATGTGTTTTTGGTAAAACCAAAGCATGTCCTAATGTTGCCGGACCTGCATCAAAAATCACCTTTACCTTATCATCTTCATCCCGGAGTTCTGTAAATGGTAACACTTTATCCTGATTCATGGACTTTAAGCTGCCACCGACATTGAAATTATCTTTTGTGGTCAGAACCATGGAACTTACATTACTGGAATCATCGATGATGCTTCGCACCTTGGCAAAATTCGGACCGACGTCTGTGACGATTCCGACCAGACCGCTTCCGGCAATGACGTTCATGCCTTTTTTGATGCCTTCTTTGGAACCTTTGTCAATCGTAAAACTTGAAAACCAGTTGGTTCCGTCCATGGCGATCACATTTGCTGCGACCTTCTGATATCCGGAATATTTATCATCCAGATCCAGAAGTTCCCGGTAATTGTCCAGTTCGTATTGTTCGAGCTTTGTGACGTTTAACTGATTGGTCAGATCGTCTACCTGATTTTGAAGCTTTTTGTTTTCTTTTAAAACTTCTCCAAGTGTTTGAAAGTCATTTGCTTTTCCTGAAATCCAGGAACCGGCATTGTTGATTCCCTTCTGCATCGGAACAAATACATATCCGGCAACTGAATTTAAAGGACCTCCGGAAAGATTAAATACCAGACTCGTAAACAGAGCAACAATACACACGCCGGTAAGGATCAGCAAAATATATTTACTTGAAAGATGCTTTTTCTTATTGCGAAAACTGCGAAATTTTTTCATAAAATCCTCGAATCCTTGTTTCTTACTTTAACGTAGTATTTTTCATGCTGAATGGAATCCGTTTATATTTGGAGTCCGTAGCAATCTTTGAAAGACCGCGGACTGCGCTCTCTTCCGGATTCTCACAGGTATTTACTTTAATATTTGTAATCTGTGTAAACAACTGGTCAAGATCTTTGATTTTTGATCCGCCGCCTGTGATATAAATACCTGCATAGATAATATCCCTGGCAAGTTCCGGTGGTGTTTTCTCCAGAATCAGTTTGATAGACGAACAGATCGATTCAAGATTTGCTTTGATTGCTTCATAGACAACCTCTGCGGTAATTTGTGGGGATCTCACGTTCTACCGGAAGACCGCTTACGACATCCAGACCAACAACGGTCATCGTTTCCTGTCTTCCCGGAAGTCCGCTTCCAAGCTCTTCTTTTAATGCTTTGGCGGTTTTCTTTCCGATCACAAGGTTAAATTCCCTGCGGATATAGCTGATGATGGACTCATCGAGACGATTGGACCCGAAATGCATCAGATCACTGAGTACAAGTCCTCCGAGAGAAATAACAGAAATTTCGATCGTGTCTGCTCCCATATCCACGACCATGACTCCGGTAGGCTGATTTACATCAATTCCAAGTCCAACGGCATCTGCAAGTGGTTTTTCACAGAGCATAACGTTTTTCGGACGAAATTTGCTTTTATAAAAAAGTTCAAAGAATGCACGTTTTTCTACATCGGTAATGTCTGTAGGTACTGCGACAAGAAATTCTGCATTCTTTACTCTTCCTTTTAATTTTTTCTCAATATAATCAAAAATCATGGTCTGCAGAAAATTGTAATCTGCGATCACTCCCGTAGAAACCGGAAACGTAACGTTGATGCTTTCCGGTGCTTTTTCATACATTGCATAGGCATCATCGCCATACGCATAAATCTGCGTTTTGTTGATAATGGCAATGGTGTTTTTTTCAGATACCACTTTTCCACTGGATTTACTGAATACTTTAAAATTACATGTACCGAAGTCAATACCATAAATATTGTTACTCATTGTCTTCTCCCTTTTCTTGTGTTATAACAATTTATTTTCGCGAAAACTGAAATACTGCTGATCTCCGATTACGATATGATCAGCAAGGGTTAATCCCAACACCGAGGCGCCTGCCCGAATCTGTTCGGTAAGCTTTTTGTCTTCTGTGCTTGGAGTTGGGTCTCCACTCGGATGATTGTGCAGGATAACGATCATAACAGCATTTCGAAGCAGTGCTTTGCGAAACAGTTCCATGGGGGGAACATATGCATAACTGATGCTCCCGGTTGCGATCACACTGTCTCCTAAAAATTTGCATTTGGAATCAAAGAAAGCTGCCATAAAGGCCTCTTCCCTGCGGTGCCGGAGTTCTTCCATATAATAATCGGCGATGGAAGACGGACAGTTCATGGATAAATGATATCCGCGTCCGGTTCTGGCAATGCGCTTGGAAAGCTCCGCAATTGCTTTCAGCTGTGTTGCCTTGACCGGGCCAATGCCCCTGCGTTCTAAAAGCTGTTCATATCCGATTTCGTACAGATTCAAAAGATTTCCCTGACACTCCGACAAAAGATCACGCGCAAGATCCAAAGCCGTATAATCCTTTGTTCCTGTCTTTAATATAATTGCAAGAAGCTCTGCATCCGACAGCGACTCTGCTCCAAGAATCTGAAAACGTTCGTAAGGACGTTCCGATTCCGGCAGGTTTTTCATTGAAATGTGACTCAAAACAGGTTCCTTTCTACTTTTCCGAAGCCACATGAAAACTCATATTATTTTAGCACAGTTCATCTATATTAACAAGGTTGCGTTCATAAAGTTTCTGTAAAGACATAAGAATTCCAAGCTTTGCATGGTACCATGTCAGCCCTCCCTGAAAGTAAACGGCATATGGCGGTTTCACCGGACCGTCTGCGGAAAGTTCGATGGAAGAACCCTGTACGAAAGCACCTGCTGCCATAATAACATCACAGTCATAACCGGGCATTGCCCATGGTTCCGGAGTGACATAGCTGTCTACCGGTGCAGCAGCCTGAATTCCTTCACAGAAAGCAATCATGGCATCCCGGTTTTGAAATTCCACAGCCTGAATAATGTCATGGCGGCTTTCTGTACTGTCCGGAACCACTTTATACCCCAGTTTTTCATAAATATCTGCCGCAAAAATGGCTCCCCTTAAGGCACCGCTTACAACGGTCGGTGCAAGAAAGAGGCCCTGATAAAAGGACTGGATCACACCAAGCGAAGCTCCTACTTCTTTTCCGAGTCCAGGGGAAGTCAGGCGATATGCCGCATTTTCCACACATTCTTTCTTTCCGGCAATATATCCGCCGATAGGAGCCAGTCCGCCTCCGGGGTTCTTGATGAGAGATCCTACGATCATATCCGCACCCACGTCGGAAGGTTCTATGGTCTCCACGAATTCTCCGTAGCAGTTATCCACCATACAGATCACATCCGGCTTGATGCCTTTGATAAAGGCGATCAGCTCGCCGATCCGCTGTACGGACAGGGTCGGTCTGGTCTGATATCCCTTGGATCTCTGAATGGTTACCAGATGGGTCTTCTCATGAATGTTTTCACGGATCTTATCATAGTCAAAGCTTCCGTCCGGCAGCAGGTCTACCTGGCGATAGGTTACACCGTATTCTGCCAGAGACCCCTTAGACGGGCGGATGCCGATGACTTCTTCCAAAGTATCATAAGGCTTGCCTACGGGGGACAGCAGCTCGTCTCCGGGTCTTAAGTTGCTCATCAGAGCCAGTGCAAGAGCAGGGGTACCACAGGTGATCTGGGGACGCACCAGAGCATCCTCTGTGTGGAACGTTGCCGCATAAACCGCCTCTAAGGTATCCCTTCCCAGGTCGTTATATCCGTAGCCGGTAGTACCTAGCAGGCAGGCTTCACTTACCTGATGCTGTTGCATGGCTTTTACCCCCTTTAACTGATTATACTCCGCATTCCGGTCCACCTCGTCAAAACGCTCCCGCAGACTTTTCTCTATGACACATCCATAGTCATATACCGTCTTGCTGATCCCCATGGAAAGATACATTTCTTCATTACTGTTATTGCTGTTTTTCATAGATCCCTTTTTCTCCTAATTCCTTTATCATATATTCTAAAATTTTCTCTTCGTCATAGTCAAATTGCTGTTTATCCAGCCAGGTAACTGCGTTCTCCCTGCGAAACCAGGTCAGCTGTCTCTTGGCAAAATGCCTGGTGTCCCGCTTCAGAGTATACACCGCTTCCTCCAGGCTGCATTCTCCGTCCAGGTACTCCAGGATCTCTTTATAGCCCAGTCCCTGCATGGATACCATTCCTCTGTGACAGCCCATTTTTTTCAGGCTTCTGACTTCCTCCACCAGTCCTTCCGACAGCATTTCATCGATACGGGTTTCGATCCGCGCATACAGATTTTCTCTGTCATCCGTCAGGACAAAATAGCTGAAATTGTATGGGCTCGTGCGCTCTTTTTCCCTTTCATTATGCGCAGAGATGGGTTCTCCGGTCAGTTCATAATATTCCAGTGCACGGATGGTTCTCTTGATATTGTTTGTATGAATGTTCTCTGCTGAAACCGGGTCAATTTTTCTGAGCATGTCATGTAGTACTTCCGGTCCCTTTTCTTTCGCAAGCTGTTCCATTTTTTCCC
>OGUC01000512.1_pt1 | contig 22658 bp, 18 predicted proteins | sample 1573701 | NCBI WGS metagenome assembly OGUC01 (sample SAMEA2582017, study PRJEB24529) | metagenome | biome: Human gut stool | place: China | collected 2011
TTGATGTTGATCCTAATTCTATCTTTGATGTACAGGTTAAGAGACTTCATGAATACAAACGTCAGTTACTTAACATTTTACATGTTATGTATTTATACAATCAGGTTAAAGAACATCCTGATATGGAATTTACTCCAAGAACTTTTATTTTCGGAGCAAAGGCAGCAGCAGGATACAAGATTGCAAAACTTACAATTAAGTTAATCAACAGTGTTGCAGATGTAATCAACAATGATGAGTCAATCAACGGTAAGATTAAGGTTGTCTTCATTGAAAACTACAGAGTTTCAAATGCAGAAATCATTTTTGCAGCAGCAGATGTTTCAGAACAGATTTCTACAGCTTCAAAGGAAGCTTCTGGAACAGGTAACATGAAGTTCATGTTAAATGGTGCATTAACACTTGGAACAATGGACGGTGCAAATGTTGAAATCGTCGAAGAAGTTGGCAAGGAAAATGCATTTATCTTTGGTATGTCTTCAGACGAAGTTATTGGTTACGAAAATAATGGTGGATATGATCCAATGCAGATTTTCAATTCAGACATGGATATTAGAAAAGTTCTTATGCAGTTAATTAACGGATTTTACTCACCTGATAATCCTGAAAGATTCAGACCAATTTACAACTCACTTCTTACAAAGGAAGAAACAGGTTGTGCAGACAGATACTTCATCTTAAAGGACTTCCAGTCTTACGCAGAAGCTCAAAGACGTGTTGAAGCAGCTTACAAAGATGAAGCAGGTTGGGCAAAATCAGCGATGCTTAACGTAGCAAACGTAGGCAAGTTCACATCAGATAGAACAATTGAAGAATACGTAAGAGATATCTGGCACTTAGAGAAAGTAAAGGTAGAATTGTAGGAGATTTACCTAGGGGCAGCGTAGCTGCCCTTTTTTTTTTGACTTGTTATGCAAACAAAACTAATATTATGGCGATAATACACCCTAAAGATGCCATAACAATTTTTAAGGGTGGAAAAAAGAGAAAGACAGTAGTGAGAAAAAGAGTGAGAAGTCCAGCTTTCCACCCCCTAGGAAAAATAACAAGCTGAAGGGGTGGAAAAATGGGAAATACTGAAGAGAGAAAAAGAGTGAGAAGTCCAAATTTCCACCCCCAAGGAAAAATAACAAGCCATAAGGGGTGGAAAAATGGGAAATACTGAAGAGAGAAAAAGAGTGAGGAGTCCAGCTTTCCACCCCCAAGGAAAAATAACAAGCCATAAGGGTGGAAAAAAGAGAAATACTGAAGTGCGAAAAAGAGTGAGAAGTCCAAATTTCCACCCCCAAGGAAAAATAACAAGCTGTAGGGGTGGAAAATTCTAAAAACAGTAGAATCATCATATCTTATTAATAATAACACTTGAAAAATAAATCAACTTAACATATAATAAACACAACATAATAAATGAATAAGGATAACGCATGGAAAATTTAAAACAAATCTTATATGAAAAACAATTAGAGTTAGAAGAAATAGAAAAGACTAATAAAAAAACATTAGAAAGACTTCCTGAAAGATACGTTAATATAAGTAAAAATAAAAATTCAATTCAGTATTATTGGCGAAAAGATGATGGTACGGAAACATACATAAATAAAAAGAATCGTAGTATTATTAAAAAACTTGCTCAAAAAGAATATGAGAAAAAAGTTCAAATTATAATCAAGAAAAATAAAAAGTGTCTTAGAGATATGTTGGATAAATATGAATTTGATGAAACATTAAAAGCTTACGACAAGATATCAGACAAAAAGAAAATATTTGTTGAACCATATACAATGCCCAACGAAATGTACGCAAAAAAGTGGCAGGCAGAACAAAACAAATTAAAAGAACAAAATATGAGTAAAGTAAGTGAAAAATTCATATTCACAGATAAAGATAATGAGATACTTACTGAACAGGGAGAGGCGGTTCGTTCGAAATCAGAAAAAATAATTGCGGACAAATTATATATGAAGGGGATACCATACGTTTACGAGCAACCGTTATATTTGAAAGGCTATGGATATGTAGTACCTGATTTCAAAATCTTGAATGTTAGAACCAGAAAAGAATATTATTTGGAACATTTCGGAATGATGGACGACAGCGAGTATTCAAGGAAAGCATTAAGAAAAATCGAAACATTTCAGAAAAATAACATATTTCCTGGTGATAATTTGCTAATGACATTTGAAACAAGTGACAGTCCGCTTAATACAAGAATTTTGGAAGAACTGGTAAAAAAATATTTGGTATAAGATAAAAAAGATAAATGATTAACATTTGCATAAGGCGTGAAAATATAATCACCAATATTTGCTGTGATAGGGAATAGATTAAACTTAAAAATTAGATTAAATCACAAACTTAGAAACTAGATTAAAACAATAGGAAATAGATTAAACATAAGAATAGGATTGAGTGAGACATTACAATTCAATCCTATTCTTCATATAATCAAATGTTATAATGTAGACAAACTACACAAGATTTATCAAAAACTCAATCCTACTAATTCCATAAATAAGAAATATTAAGTAAACAAACTATATTCTACTCCACAATTGTATTCAGCCAAATGTCTTTTTTTACCATTACGAAACCAATAAATGACTTAATGCCTTCCAACATGTTTACAAGTAGGAACATGCTTACAATATTCATGGAGGTGAATTTCGCAAGGCACATTGAAACCGGAACATTTACAAGGCAAACAAAACAACTATCAAAAAGGAATGTAATGATAGTTTTGCCACCGCTTCGCAAAATAAAATATTCAGAGTTAGTGAATGATATAAAAGGTGTTGCCAGAGCTACCACCCAAATGAAACGTGTTGCCAGTTGGCGAATCTCCCCTGTTGTATTATAAAAATGTGGGAATATCGGTCCAAGTATAAATAAAATTACGGCAGTGCCTAATGAAATTAAAAACGAAAAAGTTGCCATACGTGTGGCTGTGACCTTTGCGTCTTTTAGTTTGCCAGCACCCAACAGTTGACCTACAACAATGGCGATGGTTGTACCAAGTGTTACAAAAATTGAATTTGAAATATTACCTAAAGTATTACAAATATTCAATCCACCGATTGTAGCAAGTCCCCTTGTAGAAAAAGCCTGTGTCTGCAAAGTAAGTCCGCCAGCCCACAAAAATTCGTTAAGCATAAGTGGCGTTCCGGTAATAAGAATTTTCTTCGCAAGTGACATAGGAAGTCTCAAAGTTCTGTAGCAATTTTTAATAAAAGGATATTCTTTTACATGTGTGTGGGTGTAAACAACCAAATAGCCACATTCCACAAAACGTGAAATAACAGTGGCGATAGCTGCACCGGTAACGCCCATGGCAGGCACACCGAATTTCCCAAAAATAAAAATATAATTCAGTACAATATCAAAAACTACAGCCAGAACTCCGGCTTTCATTGGCACAATAGTCTGCCCGGATTCTTTTAAAGTTGTGCTATAGCAGTTAGAAACTACAAAAGGTGCAATGCCGATAACCATCACGTATAGGTAGTTTCGCGCGTAATTGAAAGTATCAACAATGTTGCCCGAGTCGCTACCTTCGTGGAGAAACATGTTAATCAAAGGTTCGTGTAAAAATAGCATAACCCCAAGAGATGCAATGATAATTGTTATGCCAATAAGAATCTTCATTCTAAAAACATTTCTCACACCGTCATTGTTTTTCTGACCAAAATACTGTGCGGAAAAAAGACCGGCACCTGACATACCACCAAAAACCAGCAAATTAAAAACAAAAAATAGCTGATTTATAATGGCAACTCCGGACATTTGGTCAGTACCCAACTGCCCAACCATAATATTATCAGCCATACTAACAAGATTTGTCAGTAAATTTTGAATAATAATTGGAACGGCAATTGCAAGAATCATTTTGTAAAAAGCCTTGTCACCGAAAAATTTATTTTTTAAATAAATTGTCCCTTCGTTCATAAAAACCTTCTTTCTTTTTGTAAATGTCTATTTAATAATTTAGTTCCCAAACCTATTTAACATACAAATCTGTTTAACCACTTAGTCTTAAAATATCTAACTAACATACAAATCTGTTTAACCACTTAGTCTTAAAATATCTAACTAATATGCAAATCTGTTTAACCACTTAGTCCTAAAAATATTTATATGTGTTGAAATACTATTATGCAATGAAAAAACTAATAGTTCAATATCTTTTATGCAGATTATGAAATTTTATAGAATATCATTTCCTTTAAACAAATTGCAAAATATACATATTATAAAGCAAGAAGAGTGGAAGGAAGCTGGACTGATGTTGTATACAAAAAATAGTTGAAACTATTTTCTGAAAAAAAGAAAAACTCAAAAAACTCTCCATAAAAGTCTTTGCAAGTGTTATAATTAATCCATAACATGAACGGATTAGAAGTCTTATAATAAGACAAAACAAACTAACGAAAAATAAACTTACAAAGGGGGCGATTTTATGATTCTCACATTTTTAGGCGCAGATCATGAGGTAACAGGAAGTTGTCACTATTTACAGGTAGGTGACAAGAAAGCAGTTGTAGATTGTGGTATGGAGCAGGGCAAGGATATTTATGTAAACCAGGAATTGCCGGTTCCCGCAGGGGATATTGATTACATTTTCCTGACACATGCACACATTGACCACTCAGGTTTAATTCCATTGATGGTTAAGAAAGGTTTTAAGGGGCAGATTTTTGCAACCAAAGCAACCTGTGAACTTTGCAACATTATGTTGCGAGACAGTGCGCATATTCAGGAGTTTGAAGCACAGTGGAAGAACAGGAAGGCAAAAAGAGCAGGACGTGAGGAGTATGTTCCTATTTATAATACGGAAGATGCAGCGGCCGCTTGCGAGCTGATGATACCTGTAGATTACAATCAGGTTGTAAAAGTATGTGATGAATTTCAAATAAAATTTGTAGATGCAGGTCATTTACTAGGTTCATCAAGTATAGAAATGAAAGTTACGGAGAATGGTGTAAGTAAAACAATTATTTTCTCCGGTGATATTGGAAACATTAACAAGCCTATAATCAAGGATCCTGAAACTTTAAAAGGTGCGGACTATGTTTTGATTGAGTCAACATACGGTGACAGATTACATGAAGAGCGACCAGACTACATTAAAACATTAACGAAAGTTTTAGAGGAAACTTTTGAAAAAGGTGGTAATGTTGTTATTCCGTCATTTGCAGTTGGACGAACTCAGGAAATGTTATATTTCTTAAGGATAATAAAAAAAGAAAATTTGATAAAAAAATATCCTGATTTTGAGGTTTATGTTGATAGCCCGTTGGCTGTGCAGGCAACGAATATTTTTAATAACAATGTAGTTGACTGCTTTGATGAGGAAACGAAGAAACTGATTAATGATGGAATTAACCCTCTTCAGTTTGAGGGCTTGAAAGTTTCTGTAACAAGCAATGATTCCATTGCAATTAATGAGGATACCAAGCCAAAAGTTATTCTATCAGCATCGGGTATGTGCGAGGCAGGTAGAATCAGACATCATTTAAAACACAATCTGTGGAAAGAAAACTCAACAATTCTTTTCGTTGGTTATCAGGCGATTGGCACGTTAGGAAGAAATCTTCTTGAAGGTGCAACTTCAGTAAAACTTTTTGGTGAAGAAATTGCAGTAAAAGCAAGAATTGAAAGCCTTAAAGGAATTAGCGGTCATGGTGACCAAAAAGAATTAATAAGATGGCTTGAAGCAATGGAAATTAAGCCTGAAAAAGTTTTCGTGGTTCATGGGGAAGACAATGTGTGCGATTATTTTGCTAATCTTTTGGAAAAAGAACATGGCTTTAATACATATGCTCCTTATAGCGGTACGGAATTTGACCTTTTGACAGGTGAAATTATCAAAGAGGGAGTGCCTATTCCAATTAAGAAAAAATCAGCAAAGGAAAGAAGGGCATCTTCTTGTTACGAAAATTTACTTGCAGCAGGTCAGCGTTTGCTTGCAGTTATTAAGCGAAGCGAAGGAGGCACGAACAAAGATTTAGCTAAATTTACAAATCAGATTCAAAATTTGTGTGACAAGTGGGACCGATAAAATAATCTGCAGGTAAAGTAATGGCAAAAATAATTTGCAAATGAATAATAACAATAATAACCAACGGAGATAAAAATGGGAATAAAAGTAGCAATATGCGATGATGACAGAGAAGTGTGTACTAGCGTAAATCATATTGTGGAAAAACTATTACACCAAACAGAAATAAAAGCAGAGATTTATACATTCTATTCAGGAAAAGAATTATGTGAAAAAATGTTAAATGTTAAATACGATTTGATATTTTTAGACATAGAAATACCGGAAATGAATGGAGTGGAAATAGGTAAGTATATTAGGAAAAAACTTGAAAATAATGTGGCTCAAATAGTGTATATATCTTCTAAAAAAACTTATGCAATGCAGCTTTTTGAAAACAGGCCTTTTGATTTTTTAATTAAACCATTGACAGAAGAAGCAATTAAGAAGGTTCTAAACAATTATTTAAATGTATATGGAGACAGAGGATTGTTTTTTACATATCAAAAAAGCAAGTCAACATATAATATTGAATTAAGTAAAATAATGTATTTTGAAAGAAATAAGCGAAAGATAACTGTAAAAACAACAGAAGAAGACGATGAGTTTTACGGTTCACTAGAGGATATATACACGGAACTTAAAGATAATAAATTTTTCTTTATACATAAATCATTTTTAGTAAACTATTCTTTTATTAAAATTTTTAATAATGACAAGGTGATTATGGCTGATGGAAGAGAATTGCCAATTAGTCAGGCAAGAAGAAAAAAAATAAGAGAGAAATACTTAAAGATGGAGGGATAAAATGGAAAACTTAATTTATACTATATCATATGTTTTGTCAACAATATTTCAGTTATATGTTATATCGAAATTTATGATAATGTTTTTGGACAGGGGAAAAACAAACAAGTGGATAACCTGCTGCACCTATATATTACAATTTGCAGTTGGGGCAATCCAATACAAAGTCGCACCTAATATTATTGTAAATATTGGGGTAGGCTTAATTACAATATTTATAATATCATTATGCTACGGAGGGACAATTTTAAATAAAGTCATTTCAGTAATGCTAATATACTTATGTCTTTTTGGCGCGGAACTAATAGGTATCGGAATGCTTGAAATTACAGGAACAAGAATATCCATGGATGGACAAAATGGTGATGCGTTATCTTGTATTGTTGTTGCAATAATGCTGTGGATAATTTATGAGATTATAAGAATGTTTAAGGTTTCTGATACACAATTCAAAATGCCTAAAATATTTAGTGGTATAATTATCCTGTTAAGTGTGGCAGCTATTACATTGGAAATGGTTATATTCTTATATGGAAACGTGCCGGAACTAGTGAAAATTGTTTCAGTTATGTGTATGCTTGTAATATTGTTTTTGATAATTTTTATGTATGATATTTTAAATGATTACTATAATGAAAAGATTCGTTTAGAGCTGCTTGAAAAAGAAAAAAACTACTATTTAAATCAGGCAGAATTAGCTACTGAACATGTAAATGAAATAAGAAAATTCAAACATGATATTAAAAATCATTTGCTGGCACTAGATGCCATAATGCAAAATGATAGAAAGGGAGCAAAAGAATATATTACAGAGTTAGAGGACAGAGTTTCCAGCGAAGAATTATATAGTGAAAGTGGTAATGTAGCAGTCGATAGTGTTATTAATTATAAATTGTCCCATGCAACAAACAAAAATATTAAAGTATCAAGTAAGATTGTAATTCCAGAGCAATTTAGCATAGACACAAAAGATATAATAACAATTATTGGAAATCTTTTAGACAATGCAATTGAGGCAGCAGATAAAACTGACGGTAGAAAATATGTAAATATACATATGGAATTAAAAATGGGAAATCTTTTTATTGAAGTTAGCAATAGCTATAACGGCAAGATAAAACAAGAAGATGGAAAGTTTATAACGGACAAGACCGACAAAAAAATCCACGGAATTGGAATTACAAATATTAAGGATACACTAAAAAAATACGAAAGTAATATAGACTTTTCTTATACCGAAAAAGATTTTTGTGTAAAAGTTATTATGTGCAAAAAGTAAAAAAACTCTTAAAATTCAGTTTTTTAAAATTGGATTTTAAGAGTTTTTTTATACAATAAGATATTTTTCCGTAATTTCTTATTATACAAAAACGTTCAACTAGGGATACCACACTGGGTGCTAATAATGTCACAAGCCACATTATTTTTTTGCTAAAACTGTAAATTTTTACAATTTGAGCTTGTTTTTTTACAATTTGGTTGAAAAAAAATTCTCAGGTGTTACTATATGGGCAGCTATCCGGATAATGAAAAATTAGTATAAGGAGAAGAAAAATATGAGAAAAAAATTAATTGCACTACTTATGTGTACATGCATAGTTTTTGGCGGAACAGTATCTACATATGCAAATACCATAACATATAATATTACTGTTACAAAAGACTCTAGTGCTGCAAAAAAAGATGATAACAAATCGTTAAAGGTAAAAAAAGATGGTGGTAATAAGTATGAATCATGCTTTTATGTGTCACCAAAATATTTTAGCAATTCTGTTGCAAAAATGCAGTTACATTCTTTTAAGGCTGAATACCCTGAAAGAGTAATATCAGACAGAATGCTTATTAGCAAAAAGAGTGTAGGAAAAACAAAAACTGCATTATATGATTACAGAGTGGCAGCAGGCGAATATTATTGTCTTATAGGTGGATATTATTCAGGTAAAGCTGGATCAGTGCATTCAGATGGAAAATATACACCATAAAAGGAGGAATTAGATGTACAAGTTACTAAAAAAAATCACATTGTTAGCAACAACGTGTTTTCTTGCAACTTCCTTTGTTGGATGTAACAATTCAGGAATTGCAAAAAATGAAACATCTAATAATTCTTCAAAACAGTATCATGTATCCGGAGATAATATATCTCTGGATACTACTGTTGAAAATGTTCCAAACAATGTGAAGCTAATTGAAGCAAAAAGAAAAAAAATAGATACAGATAAATTAAAAAAACTACTTTTTGGGAATAACAGTAATAATGTAAAGATGATAGAAAAAGGCTATTATAGAGATAATCTCAATAATTCCTTGTACATACGAAAATATGGAGGCTTTTTCTATACTTCACAAAATTATGATTATTATGAAAGTTCTATATATACCGACATCCGAGACGATAGTTATAATTTAGACAAGTTTTCACTAACTGAAAATTTAAAATTTATGACAAGAAAAAATGCTATAAAATGGGTAAAAAAACAGCTACAAGATATAAATATTAATTTAGGGGAAGTTGAATATAATTGTTATGCCATAAAATATGAGCAATTAAAAAAATATGAAAAACATTACGATGTAGATGGAACAATCAACTCAAAAATCCAAAAAAGAAATTGGTCGGAAAAAGATGATTGCTATTATATTAGTATTAGACAGAAAGTTAATGGAATAGTTGAATACCATGAATTTGAAGGTGAATTTCAAAATTACGAAGATTCAAAAGCATCTGTTGTTGCTATAGTTTCTAAAAGAGGATTTGAATATATTGAAATCACATCAGCCTTTGATTTTGGAAATGTCAATAAGACTGTATCAATAAAAAATCCTCAGGATATTCTGGATAATATTTCAACTCAGTATTCTAACATTGAAGGAGAAGAGAAGTATAGCATTATGAGTTTTAAGTTATGTTATTATACTAACATCAAGGAAAACGATAAAGTAACTCCAATTTATGAATGTTATATGCTTGAAAAAAATAAAAATGGAATAGGTAGATTACAGTTGTTTTTTGATGCGTCTACCGGTGAGGCGTTGGAATTATGATAAGGTGTTTAAAAACAGATTTATACAGAGCATTATTTAATTTTAAATTTGTAATTATTGTTCTATGTATAGCTATAATTCCTTTTCTTGGAGCAAGTGGAACAGGTGGAATAGATCTTTCAATATTAGCAAAGGGTGATTCGATTTTTGATTGCTTGTATTATGCCTTGGTTATGAGTCATTTTGGAATAATGGTATTTATATTTACTGCATTGACATTTTCTGATTGTCTGTGTGATGATTTAAATTACAAAAATTATTTATACAGTGTCACCCGAAGTGGAAAAAATACATACATTCTTTCAAAAATTATTACTGTAGTAGTATCAGTAATTGTGTCATTTATGTTAGGAATGATATTGTATGCCTTTATGTCAAAAACGTTCTTCAGATTTAATTGGTACAAGACAGGTGCTGATAATTTTGTATTAAGTGATTTGATGGATTCTAATCTGTTTAAAGGTTTAGTGGAAGAAAAGAAATACGTGACCATATTTATGATTATGATATTGTTTCAGTCGCTTTTATATTGTATTACTTCATTATGCTCTATGTTGGCTTCGTTATACATTAAGAACAGGCTATTAGTTTTATGTGTTCCGTGCATATTAATAACAGTAGGAAACTATATTATGATAGAACTGATTCCCAATTTTCCAGGTTATATATATGTGTATATGATAAATAGTTTTCAACAGAAAACATGGGTGGAATTAATAGTGCAGATAATAGCACCGACGTTGGGAATAATAATAGTTTTGGGAATGCTAATAACAATAAAATTTAGGAGGAATATAGTTGATTAACAAAATTAATTATGCAAAACATATATTTTATTCGTTAGAGGATAAAATTTTCACATCCCGTACATTATCAACATTAGTCTTACTTTTTATATATAATTTTGTCTTTGCAATACCATTACTTAATATGGCAAAAGATGTAGGATATGATATTAATGTTACAGTTTTACCAATGTACCTATATGATTTTGAGTATGACTGTGGATTTATAGCAATAATGTTATATTTCTTCTCTGGAGTACCTTTTTTAAAGTCTTCAGAAATGTATTGTATTATTAGGGAAGGAAAGTCATACTGGGCAATTAAACAAATTATACATATAGTTGCTATGTCATTTGTTTTTATTGTTATGGCAGCAGTTACAAGTATAATGCCATTCTTAATAAGAGGAGACATCAATAATCAATGGGGAAAAATAGCATATACATTGTCATTGACAGATAAGAATCTAGAGTACGATTGCGTAAAGTTTCCAAGCAGTATATTAAATAAATATACTCCATGGGAAAGCTTAATTGTATGTGCATTGTTTGTAATGGTGATAGTTATGTTTATGGGAATTTTAATGTTTACGTTTAGTCTGGTTTTTAATAGAGTAATAGGAATTTGTATGGGAGCATGTTTTGAAATACTAATGATAGTAGCATACAATCTAAGAATTGCTATAGGAGTACTTGTATATGTTTCTCCATGCTCATGGCTTGATATTACAGTATTAGGAAAACAAAAATCGGATTTTGACTATTCTCTGGGAACACCTACAATGTCACAATGTCTTATAGAACTAATAATAGCAATGGTATTTTTTAGCATAGTAAGCGTTATTAGAATAAATAGAATGAGTTTGAATTATACAAATGAGGATTAAAAGCTATGGGAATTTCGGAAATATGAATTATTTGTATAAATTCAAACAAAATATTTTAAGAAATAAGATGGAGGTAGAAATGTCACAAGTTACTATAAAGGTAGATAATGCTGTAAAGAAATTTGACAAATATACAGTTCTTGACCATGTGAACATCACATGTAACAAAGGTGAAATATGTGGAATTGTTGGTAGAAACGGCTCGGGAAAAACAGTTCTGTTTAAAAGTATTTGTGGGTTTGTCAAATTAAATGAAGGAACCATTACAGTAAATGGTAAGGTAATGGGAAAGGATATGAAAGTTCTGAAAAAGGCAGGTATTATAATAGAAGAACCGGGTTTTTTGCGAAATAAAAGTGGTATGAAGAATTTAGAATACTTATATATGATTAATAATAAAAGGGATAAGAAATATTTAAGAAGCGTTATGGAAAATGTGGGTTTAGATCCTTATAGCAGAAAAAAAGTAGGTAAGTATTCTTTAGGAATGCGACAGCGTTTAGCCATTGCACAGGCAACAATGGAGGATCAGGATATCATAATTCTTGATGAACCAATGAACGGACTTGATAACCATGGGGTTCAGGAAGTAAGAGAATATCTGTTACAGCTAAAGAAACAGGGGAAGACCATTTTAATTGCCAGTCATAATAGAGAAGACATAGATGTACTATGCGATAAGGTTTATGAAATGGATAATGGAAGAGTTATAAGTGAAAAATAAAAAACTATAGAAAATAAAAAAATCTAAAAGCAAAAGAAAAGTTCAGAAATGAAAGGAATAAAAATTCTAAAAGCAAATTGAAAGTTGAAAAAGTATGTTAAAAAATAAATAGGAAGAAGAATATATATAAAATCCTTTATAAGTACATAAAGGATTTTATATTTTTTTTTATTACCACAAATTATTATAATATATGCGAAAAAAATAAGAAAAAAGGAGAATATTGTGGTAAAACCACACCAGGAGGTTGTTATGGGTAAGGCTAAATTAAATAAGAAATTGACATCACTAATATTGATTTTAGCATTAGTTGCAACTATTATTCCAACTAGTGTCTATGCAAATCTATTGGTGAGCAAAAACACAAAGACATTAAAGACTGCCAAAGCTGTAAGAATGGCAGCAGTAGACAGCGCTGCAGGAGGAAGTGAGGCAGCAGATGAAGCTTATATTAGTAAGCTTGCAATTATTAGTAAGAATGGAACAGTTTGGGGTGAAGGAATTGAAACAGGAACTCCAAAATTCGACGAGAATGATGAAAGAGGAAATGATTCATCAAAAAGTAATGACAGAGTAAGATCTTACGATTCTATAACCTATAATGTGGCAACAGAAATTCAATCAAGAAACAACAAGACATTTGCGGAAGGCAGAGTAGGTTACAAGGTAACTGTTGATGACGATGATGAAATACAACTAGGAATTTCATCAATGGGTTGGGTCGAAGATTTAGAGACTAAAAAAGAAAATGGTAAAAAAATATATACTTTTTATAGAAACCTTCCAACTACTAATGGGGCTGCTATTCCGGGAGGATGTACAGTACCTATTGTATTAGAAGTAGGTGGAAAAGGCGAAGGAGATATTGTTCAGCCAACTATAGAGTCATGGGTTGAAGGATATAAGGAAACAGTACAGATTGTACCGGATGAAGTAAAGGTAACATCAGTGCCAAAGTATAATATCCAATTAGTAAAGGGAACATGTAGTCAGAGAGGAACATTTGATTTTTCAACAGCTACATATAACAAGGATAAAAATAAAGTAGAAGGATATGAAGCAGTATATGGTATTGTTTTACAGTTGAGAAATGATGATTATGATAAGGGAATTAAAGGAGTGGAACTTCCAAAGGGTGATATAACATTCGATGTGGATTTCAACTCTACATTTTTTCCAACAGGTGGAACATTACAAAATATAACAGAGACATATACACCATTATTATTTTCAACAGATGAAAACAAAAATGATGCTTTGTCTGTAAAGAACATACCGGCAAGTAATGATGCCGGAGACACAGGATGTTATAACAGTGGAATTTGGAGTGCAGTTCAAAATGGTAGTAAAATATCTTTTACAGTAAAAGACTATAAGATTGATATGTCACAATTTCCAAAACATGATTTGGCCAATTCAAATCAATATAATATGAGTGACGGTAAAGTTGCCATTGGATGTTTTGCATCATGCAGAATGAAGGTCATTCAGCCAACAACAACAGTTGATGGTTCGGTTAAAATTGAGGATGAATATAATAGTAAAACAGGTGAAGTTCAAATAAATGCTACAGTAGACAATATGAAAGCTGTTGGCGTAAGTGATACGGAAACTACTAAACAGACAGTTACAACAGATGATAATCAGTCATTTGAACGTTCCTTAGTAACAGATGGAAAAAGAAGCCAGATTATTTATTTTAGTTCTAATGTAGAAGGTCATATACATTATGGCACAGATGAAGAAAGAGACAAAAATATTAATGATGGTTCAGATGCGTTAACTGTTGGCAGTAAATTTGCGTATACAATTGCCTATGCTGAAAAGGAAGTTAGTCAGAGCAATATAAATGGACATTCAATCGCAGTTAATCAGTTAGTTAAATTTGATGACAGTGCTATTGAGTTTAATATGGATAGGCAGGCTAATGCAATGTCAGGAAGAAGTGGCTCATTTGTTTATAACGCTGTTTTTGCGGCGAAGCCTGACAAAACAGGTTGGAATCATAAAGGATTAAAACCGGATGAAGAAGGCTATGATGACGAAATGCTCGATACAAAAGAGGAAGATTTGGTTTATTTTACTTCTTTGGAGGAGCTGGAAAATCAGGGATATACATGTGTGGGAATGCTATATGAATGGCGTGGATGTAATACCGGTACAAAAGATACATCTATTGAAACACAGGGATTTATCCAAATAAAGAAAAATTTTGACATAACAAAATATGCCTATGGAATTACAGCTACAACTAATGCTTGGCTTATAAGCGATTATGCAGATACTGTAAGTTTTGAAGAAGGAAAAGAAGAGGAAACTTTAAAAAAATGGTATCAGTATGCAGTTTCATCTACAAATCGTTATACGCAGGGAACAGGAGCACCAACACAAGAACATACAGTTGATCTTGATCCCGGAAGAGGATACGTTAAGGCAAAATATGATGAAACAGGATATATTGGTGGTGAAAAAAATAGTTGGCCACTTGGGGACAGTGTTTACGTTGTTCCATATTATGCTAAGATTTCAAAACAGGTTGAACAGACAAACAAAACAGAAAGAAAATCAATTTATACATTAGATAATGGCGAACGATATGTTGACTTTGTTTTGGCAAGTCAGTTAGAATTTGCACAGGATGTAACTGTACCTGATGATTTCACAACAAATGTTTACATTACTGACATATTGCCTAAAGGCTTAACGTATGTTGAAGGAAGCTCGAAATATGGAGGAACATATAAAGAAAATACACCTAGTGCAGGAACAGTGACAGGTGGAGATAATATTGAACCTGAATCAATTACTAAAAACATAGACGGTACAACTACATTAAAGTGGAAAATACCTAATCAGAAAGTGACAAATGGTGATCTTCCTTCACTTCACTATAGTTGTAAAATAGGTGATGAAGAAAATCCGGAAAATGATGTGACAAATAATGCAACATTAACAAATGTTGCTAAGATTTCTACAGATGAAGATAAGAGAAAACAGGCAGCAGAACTTGGCAATTTATCAACAGCCGGAATTTCAATTGTAAAATTATCATCATTTAATATTACAAAAACAGGCACAAAAAATCTTGAAAGATTTGGAACTGCAAATTACAAAATGGTCATTAATAATTCAGGAAATACTGCAACGGATAATGTTTATGCTGTAGACTCAATGCCTGTAGATGGTGTTAATGGAACCGTTATGAAGGGTAGTTACAAAATTCTTTCAATGAAGATTAATATAAACAAAATTAAAGATATAAATGATGTAAAAGTGTATTATACAAATGATAAGACATTTGCAGGAAAGTATGCAAGCCAGATTACATTAGAGCAGGTTAAGCAGTGGTCTGTAGCAACAATTGATAAGACAACAGGTGAAATAACAGGAGAAGGGTTAACAAATGGATGGCCTGCAGCGTGGGCATTTGTAGATGATTCTCTCAAAGCTATGAGCTCTTCTATAATTGATATGACTTATAGTTTGGATGATGCAGCGGCAAATGATGTTTTATTTAACAGTTATTCTCAGGAAACATTAGTCAGTACAGCTATGAGTAAGGTTTATGATCGTTCTTTAGAAGGTAAGGTATTTATTGATAAGAACAAAGATGGAATTTTCAACAATGATGACATCGAAGTAAAGAACACAAAGGTTATTCTTTATAAAAAAGATGGTACAAAGGTTGCAGAACAGTTAACCGATGAAAATGGAAATTACAAATTTGAAAAATTAGAAGCTGGAGAATATTATGTTGATTTCGAATCAACAGAGGATGTTGATTTGTCAAAGTATAAGGTAACAAATCAGTTTGCACAGGGTGATGATAAGAAGGGACATGATGATTCTAAGGCAGAAGGTGAAAGTAATACTGAAACCGGCAAACTTAATAAAGCTAAAATAACAGAAATAACCTTACCAACAATTGATGAAATGGTTGAACAAAATATTACTCATGCAGAAGTTAAGTATCAGAATTTAGGTTTACTAGATACAAGCACTGAGACAACACCACAGGTGACAACGCCTAAGGATACAACACCGGCGTCAACAACAAAAGAAACAACACCACAGACAACAACGCCTAAAGACACAACACCGGCGTCAACAACAAAAGAAACAACACCACAGGCAACAACGCCTAAGGATACAACACCGGCGTCAACAACAAAAGAAACGACACCACAGGCAACAACGCCTAAGGATACAACACCAGTGACAACACCACAGGCAATATCTGAAACGTCTAGTGAAAAAACAGGTGTTACAACAACTGCTGGAGAAACAAATAAAAAAACAACAAAGAAAAATAAAGGTAAAAAGACAACCAAGAAGTCACAGAGAGCCACATCAAAGAGTGGAAGTGAAAATGGTAGTTTAAATAAGAACAACAATGCTAAAGGCAAAAACAACAAAAATAATAACAATAATAGTGGAAATGAAAGTTCTTCAAATAGTGGTTCATTAAATACTGCTCAAACAGGAGAAGCATCAAACATTCTTTGGTTTATTGGAATCTTTGCATTAGCATTAGGTGCATACATTTTTTATGCATCAAGAAGAAAAGCTAACAAATAATTAAATACTCCTTTATAAATTTTGAGAGATGCTCTGACTAATACTTATCATGTATTAGCCAGGGCGTTTTTGTGTAATAAGAAATTCCTCTGCAAATTATTATTATAAAAAACCTTCCACTAGGGAGGCATCCTGATGCGAAAAGAAAGTAAAATGCTTATCCAACAATTTTATAATTGAAAATATGCATATTGAAAAAAAATCAGATAAATGTAAAATTAAAAGAGCAAAAGCAATTATACAGGTAAAGGAAACAATAATGCAAAAAGTTAAAGATAAAATAATCCCCATAATATTAATAGCAATAATGGCTGTTAGTGGCTATAAAATAGTAACGTACTTTTATCAGGCTCATGAACAGAAGAAAATTTTTACGTCAATTGAGAAAAAAATAGACAATAATCAGAAGGGGTTGGTAAAGGCTAAGGGAAATAATATTCAAAAGAAATATGCAAAGTTATACGAGGAAAACAGCGACTTTGTAGGATGGATAAAAATTAAAGGTACAAAAATCAATTATCCTGTTATGAAGACTACAAAACCCTATGATTTCTATTTAATGCACAATTTCAAAAAAGAGGACTCAATATATGGAACACCATTTGTAGGAGAAAAGTGTTCTGTTGATCCTATGGATTTTAATACTATAATTTATGGTCATCATATGAAAAACGGAACAATGTTCTCTGATTTGATAAAATACAAAAATGTGGATTTTTACAAGGAACACATTTGATACAATAAAAGACAGCGGGAAATATTTGGTGGTATACGCATTTGTTTCGGAAGTAAATGTAAAAAAATCCTTTGAGTATTACAACGTGGCATATTGGTCAGGTAAAAAGAAAATAAATAAATATATTAATGAAATTTCTAAACGAAGTCTTTATAACACTAATGAAAAAATAACTTATAAGGATAAAATAATTTCATTGTCAACTTGCGAAAATACAAACGAAAATAGCAGAATGGTAATCGTGTGTAAAAAAATAAAATAGTATGTTTACATAAATTGTGTGCAAAAAATGAAATAGTAAATTGTAATAGTTTTGCAAATGCTATATAATTGACTGTTGGAAATGAAAAAATGAAAACACTGGAAGTAAAAGATTCTCATAAATATTAAGAAGCAAAAACGTGAATTTTAAACAAGAATAAAAACGCAAGAAATTTGCTTGTACTAAAAAATAAGGATAAAAAATGCAGGAAGTAAAAAAGTGTCATTGGGTTAACGAAAAAAATAAAAAGTATGTGGAGTATCATGACAAGGAATGGGGCGTACCTATTCATGACGACCAAAAACTTTTTGAAATGCTAATATTAGAAGGGTTTCAGGCAGGCTTGTCATGGGAATGTGTGCTAAACAAAAGAGAAGCATTCATAGAAGCTTTTGATAATTTTGATCTGGATAAGATTTGCCATTATGATGATGAAAAGTTGGAAGAATTAAAAAACAACCCAGGCATAATACGAAATAGGTTAAAAATTGCAGCAGCCGTAAAAAACGCAAAAGCATTTAAAAATATTATAAATGAGTTTGGCAGTTTCAATAATTATATTTGGGGCTTTACAAACAATAAAATAGTATATGAATATGACAAAACTACATCACAATTGTCAGATACTATTTCAAAGGATCTAATAAAAAGAGGGATGAGTTTTGTTGGAAGCACTATTATTTATTCTTATTTACAGGCAATAGGCATAATAAATTCCCATGAACCAGGTTGCTTTTTGTTTCATGGAAATTAAAATGAAATCAATACTATAAATGCAAATTAATGCAGGTTAATATTAATATAAAATTATATTAATATTAATCTATATAAACAAAGCAAATGAAAAAGAAGGAATCTAAAATGAAAAAAGAAGAAAAAACAAATGTAATGAGAGTATTAGATAGCAAAAAGATTAAATACAAAAGTCATAACTATGTTGCTACAGAAGCAATAGCAGGAGATGAGGTGGCGAAAACATTAGGTCAGGATCCAAATGCTGTGTTTAAGACTTTGGTAACAGTGTCAAAATCAAAGAGTTATTATGTGTTTTTAGTTCCTGTTTCTAAAGAACTTGATTTAAAGAAAGCGGCAAAAGCTGTTGGTGAGAAAAAAATAGAAATGCTTAAATCAAAAGAACTGTTGCCTCTTACAGGATACATTCATGGAGGATGCTCACCGATTGGAATGAAGAAATTTTTTAAAACAACAATTGATGAAACTGCAAAAAATTACGATACAATTATGTTTAGCGGTGGAAAGATTGGTTATCAGGTAGAATTGTCTTTAACTGATTTGGAAAAGGTTATAAAATTTCAACTGGCAGATATTACAGAATAATGGCAAACAATAGCCTATAAACAACAGCCGGCAAAAATCTTAACATTATAGAATTATAATGTTAAGATTTAGCAGAGATGCGGAATAATTTAAGGAAAATATAAAATAGAAGAGGAAATGAAATGAAGGTTTATTACTTTAATATAACACCACTTAGAAATAAAAATATATTTGCAGAAAAAGTAAAAGAAGTAAGTCCGAGAAGACTTGCAAAAATAGAACGTTTAAAGAAAACAGATGACAAGTTAAGATGTCTGGGAGCAGGATTGCTTATTAACTATATCCGTGAAAAATTTGATATAAGAGATGAAATAATGGTTGCCAAAAATGGAAAACCTCACTTTACAAGAACGAGGATGTCTTTTAATATTTCTCATTCTGGAAATTATGTTGTTATAGTGGTTTCGGATTTTAATATTGGTATAGATATTCAAAGAATGGAAAAACATAACCATCTTATTGCTGAAAAAAATTTCTGTGCCAATGAATGTGCTTATATCAATGAAAATGATAACTACGAAATTCAAAGACAGCGTTTCCATGAAATATGGACAATAAAGGAAGCGTATCTAAAAAATATTGGAATAGGATTAAGGAAACCTTTGAATTCATTTGAAATAGATTTAAGTCATGGCAATCCAAGAATTATCGACAATCCTGGTTATGCCATCTTACAAATAAAATTGGATAAACTTTATATAATGGCGATTTGCTCTGACATTAGGGACAAAGAATTTACTATGGAAGAAGTGGAAATCTAATTTGCAAGAATATAAAAAGAATAATTTAGAAATATAATCTAAAAGTAGATTAGTAAAATTTATAAAAAAGCAGCTATGATTTTATGTATTGTTTAAAAGGTCTTAGTAATCTGATTACTGATTAACTTAAAAACAGTATGTTAAAATCATAGCTATTTTTTGAAATTTTAAAATTTGTTATAATATTTCACATTGTTATTTACTCCAACGTCCTGAAGCCCCACAAGGTAAAACAAGACCATTCGATGATACAGGAAGCCCAATTTCTTCTGCTTCAACTTTTCCACCAAACTTTGGCACAATAGCAGTGTTAATCATATAATTTAAAACTGCCGGTTGTAATCCGGTTGTGTATGAGTTGATTAGGAAGAACAATGGGTCATCGCTTAAAATATTTGTACATAATTCCACAAATGGAAAAATGCTTTCCGCAATTTTCCAAGTTTCTCCCTTTGGACCTCTACCGTAAGAAGGTGGATCCATAATGATTCCATCATATTTGTTCCCACGACGGATTTCTCTTTCAACAAATTTTACACAGTCATCAACTAACCATCTCACAGGTTTGTCAGCAAGTCCTGAAGAAACGGCGTTTTCTTTTGCCCATGTAACCATTCCCTTTGAAGCGTCAACGTGTGTAACATGAGCACCGGCTTCTAGAGCAGCCAAAGTAGCCCCACCTGTATAAGCAAAAAGGTTTAATACCTTAACAGGTCTACCGGCATTGCGAATCTTCTCTGAAAACCAGTCCCAGTTAGTAGCTTGCTCTGGGAATAATCCTGTATGCTTAAAACTAAAAGGTTTGAGATTAAATGTTAGGTTCTTATAATTAATTGTCCATTGCTCAGGCAAATTGAAAAAGTCCCATTTTCCACCGCCTTTGTTGCTTCTGTGATAGTGACCGTTGTGCTTGTGCCAGCCTTTGTTTTTCTTTGGAGTGTTCCAAATAACCTGAGGGTCAGGTCTGACTAAAAGATAGTCACCCCATCTCTCTAATTTTTCTCCTGTTGAAGTATCTATAACTTCATAATCTTTCCAATTATCTGCAATCCACATAAATTAATCCTCTTTATCGTTAAAATTTAAAGTTAAGTATTTAATAGGTTACTTCCTATTATAATATGATTTTTAATATCTTGTATGATTAGTTCATAATGCATCCTGAAATATAATATTTAAATAATTAATAATTTATTTTTAAATAATCAATAATGTATTGCAAAATCCATTATTTAATAACCGCTAATATATTAACATAGAAAGCATCAATAAACAATTAAAAGTAATTAAAGTTTATTAAGTGTTAAAAGTTGAAAAGGCTAAAAATATAAAAGAATTAGAAACAATAAAAGGTTGTTTCTATGAAGTGTTGTGTTATAATTATTTTAATTACAAAATATACAAAATTTGGAGGTAGCGTTATGACAAATAAATATGAGGGAACACAGACAGAGAAAAACTTAGAGGCTGCATTTGCAGGAGAATCACAGGCTAGAAATAAATACACATATTTTGCGTCAGTTGCAAAGAAGGAAGGATATGAACAGATTTCTTCATTATTCTTAAAGACAGCAGACAATGAAAAAGAACATGCAAAAATGTGGTTCAAAGAATTAAGCGGTTTGGGAGATACATCAGAAAACCTTGCAGCAGCAGCTGAAGGTGAAAATTTCGAATGGACAGACATGTATGAAGGATTTGCAAAGACAGCGGAAGAAGAAGGTTTCCCTGAACTAGCAAAGAAATTCCGTTTAGTTGCAGAAATTGAAAAACATCACGAAGAAAGATATCGTGCTTTACTTAAGAATATTGAAACAGCACAGGTATTTGAAAAGAGTGAAGTAAAAGTATGGGAATGCAGAAACTGCGGTCACATTTGCGTAGGAACAAAAGCACCGGAAGTTTGCCCTGTATGTAATCACCCACAGAGCTTCTTTGAAGTACATGCTGAGAATTACTAAATAGCAGAAATGTTATGAAAACATAGGTCATGTATTGAAAACACCTTTGGCAATGTATATACTGGTTGTGTATATTGTTGGAGGTGTTTGTTTATGAAAAATAGTCAAGATATAGGATTGCCTAAATGTTTATTGAAGAAAAAAGAAACATTTTGCAAACTTAAAACTTTTTGAAAAAGGGTATTGCATTTAGAAAAGAGTTGTGTTATGATAACTCTTGCTGTGACATGATAGCGTTGAAACGTGAGGTTGCTACATAACATATATGTAGGTTTTCCGTGGAGCGAATGTCAAGTTAGGAAACTGGCGACAAGTCACTGTACAAATAATTGAGTCCACCATAGAGTGGAAACGCCCATGCGAAGTTGTAGAGAATACGACACGCACGGAAAGGTTGTACGGTCACCGCTTGTCGTGCTAAATAGTACGAAAAGGAGGCGGCTTTTTTTATGGCACAAGTAATGAGAATTACACTTAAGGCTTACGATCACAAATTAGTAGATCAGTCAGCTAAGAAAATTGTTGAAACTGCAAAGAAGACAGGAACAGAAGTTAGTGGTCCAGTACCTCTACCAACTAAGAAAGAAGTAGTTACTATTCTTAGAGCTGTTCATAAGTACAAAGATTCAAGAGAGCAGTTTGAACAGAGAACTCATAAGAGACTCATCGATGTATTATCACCATCACAGAAGACTGTAGATGCATTATCTAAGTTAGAGATGCCAGCTGGTGTATTCATCA
>OGUC01000519.1_pt1 | contig 22516 bp, 26 predicted proteins | sample 1573701 | NCBI WGS metagenome assembly OGUC01 (sample SAMEA2582017, study PRJEB24529) | metagenome | biome: Human gut stool | place: China | collected 2011
GGCTAACAGATAGGGAACGCACTGCGTTCCCTATTTATACTTATTTCCCGATGCACCATACGTAACCAACTGAATACCAGTTGTTTAGTACATGGTTGAGCCATATGAAAGCCGGGCTAAAATGTAAGGATTTTTATCTCTTTAATTATCTGATATTCAGTGCTTTTTAGTCCTACTTTCCTACTTTTTTCAAGTATCTTTTTAAGCCCTTTTCTACGCCTTTCACTTTCCCACGCAAATAATGAATGTCATTGATTCTCAATCGGTTAAGAGTTAACGTGCTATTTCTGAGCCGCTTTCCTTCTGAATGAAAAGAATGTTGATTATCAGCTACTTACGATTTTCGTATTTTCACTTGGTTTCACTTGATTTCATTCATTTTGTATGTCATATATCTTTACAAACGCCCATTTTTAGGGGTTGAAGATTTAACATATTTAACCTTTGTAAACACTCAAAATCTGCATTTTCGTGCTAAAACGTGGTTTTTTATCATTTTTGAGAGGTCGGCTTTTATCTGAATAAATCTGCCATCGTCAGCTGGCATTGGATGTCATCAGAATAACCGCCCGGCGCAAGTCCATAGGAGGTAATCATCGTGATGAGTACCGTTTTCTCGGTGCCTGTTTCCCTGATGAAGGTCTCCCTTCGGTTGCGGATGCGGTTGTCCTCTTCTTCTGTAATAGCGTAAGGGGCGTTGGATTATTGCATCGTCTTGATAAGTGATAAAACCAATATATTCTGACATGTATCTTTCTTTTATAGCTATAGAGTATTGCCCAAAAGGGCAACTATCCTAAAAAATGGGATAGTTCAAACAGGAGGAAGCTATAGTATTAAACATACCTCGTTGTTTAATCATTTCGATTTTAATATCGATATGAATCTCACTTCATCTCTTTGGGTCTGCATTTCCATAATGCCATAGGGTGACTTGTTATTCGTTCAACGATTGAACTTTCATTAAATAGAATATCTGGTCTATATTCTCTCTGATTTAAGTGTTCAATAAACTTTCTTTCGTCTTCTGTGAAAGATAGAAAAGAACCAAGAAAACTAAGTACTTGTTCTTTTACTGCGTTAAAGTCAAATTTTTCTTTTCTGCTTAATACAGGGAGTAGATGGGCACGAACTTGCGAGAAGGAAAGTTTTTCTATGTGCTTGATGTTTTTGATATCAAGTGTAACCTCCTCTGCTTTGCAACTGGAACCGACAGCCAAGTAGAAAACGAGAATTTTACGGAGAAGAGCTCTTTCTTCCATTGTTTCAAATAGATTCGCCTGTATCATTCCATACACGTCATAAATGTCTCGTACAGCAGCTCTACTGATAAGTGCGTTGAGCTTGCTGGCAAAGAGTTCCATCGGTGCGAGGGCACAAACTCTTATATCTCCAAGAAAGTCGATACTGATTGTACGTTCTTCCATTGGAAGTACGTGGCAACGGTCGCTATAATTAATTTCTATTTTAATGTTGTCCGGATTTCCTCCTGCGTTTATATATCCAAATACCCATGAGTCCAGTGTATGTGGACTTTTAGAGCCAGGCTTTAGAACATATCCCTCGTTGGACATATAAGCAAGAATCTCGTCATTTATATTTTTTCTTGCTTTAATCATTTCTTCTCTACTGCAATTCTTGGCAAAATCTAAGTCGATGTCAACTGATAGTCGTGGCATCTGAAAAACGGTGAGATTGATAGCTGTTCCGCCTTTTAATACAAGTGAATCGTGTAGAAATTCATTCTGGTTGAAATATTGTAAAATTTCTGAAAGACGCATTACCTTTTCGAGATTGTCACGGACAAATCCCTTCTCTTTGGCTATTTTTTCTAAATATATCTTGTTATATGAGTTCATTTTCAATAGTTTTTTCAATTACACAATCTTCTGGTACATAAAGCTTCCATCGACATAAATAGGTGTCAGAATCGCCTGTGGAGGTTAGGCGTTTGGTGTGCAAGGCACCTTTCGAGCGGCACATTTCTATGAATTGGTCGCTTATGTGATGATGCTCTTTGCTATGCTCCAGGATGAATCCTACCTTTTGATAGAGGAATGCTTTATTGTACAATGCCAGATACTTTTCGAGTTTGGGCTCATCAAGCAGTGATATTCCTTCCATGCAATGAAGCAATTCCTCAATGCCTCCAGCACGTTCTATACGGTCGCAGCAGTCTATGATTGTTCGTTCCAAATCAGTTACACGTACATAAGGATTTCCCTTGGGAGTTATAACGCCATTTTCCGCAGTTGGTTCAAAAGGGGCTGCACAGTACACAAAGTCTATTCCTTCAAAAGCAAAATCTTTGAAACGGCTTTTGCTGCCAACATAGGCATTGTAGAAAGGTTGGTGAGCAACTCCATGTAATTCAAGGGCTGTGTGCCAACCAACATATGAAGACTCTGAAATCTTGGAACTCAACTCGAACTTGTCACACATGGGAGCATCTGTCGATGGATCAATAGTGACGTACATGTTTCGCCTAATCGGTTTCAGAACCTTCTGCGATTGCCATCGGGATATGGCCGTGGATGTTCCTGCATGAGATAATTTCATTTCACGCATCACATCTTCAAAGTTGAAGATCCTCATCTTGTATAAAGCCGTAAAAGTTGCCATTTTTGCATCGAAGTATTTATATATGAATAACTTTGTGCAAAAATAGCAACTTTTCTTCAGATATCCAAATGTTTAGGCAAGAAAAACAAATAATTATACTATTTTTAGAATTGATAGACGAGTGATGCAACCTTGCTCCATTTGGTATAACTATTCTTGCATTTCAGCAAGGAAAAATAGATTCTCCCAAAATCCTTGACTATATGTTAATAAACAAGTTTATTTCGGCATATATACATATATGGTTTTCTTAAACTTGTAAACTTCCTGGTTTGAGTTGTTAAAAATCGGTAGAGGTTTACTATTTGAGTTTGAAAGAACATGTATATACATGGGTAAACTTAAACCTTAAACTTGTATGCTGTATGCGCCGTAAGCTTTGCCTTGGCAGCTGCTCTTTAGCTGGTTCAAGGCTTTACCTTCTTCTCTTGCTGAAATTTCGACGTTCTTCTCTTCAACTTCGCTTGTTGCCAGGAGATTTGGTTGAACTTGCCTCTTGTCTCAGGCATCATGCTTCTCTGCTCAGCTTCCTTCTACATGCCGATGCTTACCCTTGGCAGTCATAGGCTTGATTGTTCGGTCCTTGGCTTAACCTTATTCATGTTCATGATGAAGTTTGAGTTTTCCTGCCAATCTCTTGAACTTATAAGCCGTATTGCTCAACCAGTTTGCTTGAACAACATCGAGGAGGATGCAGCTTTCCTTTACCCAACCAACTGCAGATATTTTCTACTCATCCTTTTCATTCATATTTTTGGACGAAGCATCCACACTTACTTTTTCCGCTGCAAAGTTAGTGCAAGCCACATTTCTGCAAGTACCAGGTGCCTTATTCTCTGAATTTTTTCAAAAACTTTTCCGTCTGCTGCTCATCCAAAAACTTTTCCTGCCCAAGGGTGAAATAATTCGATAATTCCTTGCTTCCTATGTTTCCCTTGCCAACTCTGATAGCACCGTAAAAAATAAATGTTTCACTTCTAAAAATATTGAATTATGAAAAAGATGGAAAATTCTTTCGCAGTAACTGGTTTCGTAGGTAAGGATGCAAGCATCCATCAGTTTACAACCGCAAGCGTAGCTCGCTTCTCACTGGCCATCAGCCGCAATGAGAAGAATGGCGATGAAAACTCTCGCACTTCTGCCTTCATGAATGTAGAGGCTTGGCGCAAGAACGAGAACACCTCTTCATTCGACCGCCTGGTCAAGGGAGCACTCCTCACTGTAGAGGGCTACTTCAAGCCAGAGGAATGGCAGGATGCCGAGGGAGTCAAGCACAACCGAGTGATTCTCGTAGCCACCAAGTTCTATGAAGCTGTAGAGAAGGAGAACGCTCCTGATTCTCAGCAGGGCAAGACCCAGAAGAATAAGTAAATCCTTCTCTTCCCATAAAAGAGCGGCCTTCGGGTCGCTTTTTTATGCTTATACTTTTCCTTGCTGAAAGGGAAAAACTATTATAAGGAGATTCTTGCAGGATTGATAATCCCTTAGCATCTTGTCATTCACTCTTTTATTTTGTTATTTGATCCATATACCAAACCTTATCTCCCCATCCTTCGCCAAAGAGAGCAGGAGAGAGGGATGCTATAAAATACTGAGCCTTGTTGTTGAGATGAGTGAGCATAGTGACCAGCTTGAATTGCCATTCAATATCAAGTGAGTACGTAGGCTCATCTATCATTACGATGGCTTCGTTTCCATTTAGCAGGAACACTCTCAGTAAAATCAATAGAATTTGCTTTTCGCCAGAAGACAGTGCTTCTACAGGTAATACTCCATTGTCTGCAAGGACAGTGAACTTGCAGCCTTCTATTTCGATGCGTTTGCCAGTCATGGCAAAGAAATCGTTTATGACCTTCTGAAAATCAGCTATCTTGGCTTTCATTTCAATTCTTTTCTCCTCTGAACTATCTAGTATAGACATGCGGAGGCTCATGAGTGAAGGTCCGGTCTTCATGTCATATATATAGTAATCTAACTCCTGCGATAGGACATTGCTTGTCTTACGCTTGTCTCTCAATGCAATGTTGTCAATGGAGGGAAGATAGATTATATGATCTTTGCTTTCTTTGTCTTCTGCTAAAGATTGATATAGATTTCTCAGGAATGTGGTCTTGCTACTTCCATTGCTGCTCATAATGATATTAACATCAGAATGTGGCTGAAACTGAACGTGTAGATTATTCCTGATTTCAACATCTATATGATTCAATATTATCTGTTTCATACTTCAATATATTTTCCTGGATTGAATGATTCATGTTCCCCATGAAATACATATCCCAGCTGATTTGACATACAGTTGGTATTGCCAATCTTCACATCCACGTTGTAGTGAGAGTGACCGAATATCCAGTAATCTATGCCGCTATTCTTGATGTACTCTTCCAATTCCACCGTGAAGGCACCGTTGGCTTGACTGTCTGCGAACTTGGGACATTGCATCTGGAAAGACGGAACATGATGCGTGACAACTATCTTTCTTCTGGCCTTGCTGCATGAAACAGCATCTTTCAAGAAAGACAGGCATCTTTCATGTTCACGGTTGAAGTCTGCAAACGTTAGATGATCTCCATTGAAGATGATGCGTCGGAAGTCGCTTATGACTTGTTCTGTATAGTATGCCTCCTTCAGTGGAATTTTAGACCACAATGTTGTTATGAAGAGGTCGATGTCTCCAATATGAACAACATCATTATAATAGCTGTGAACATTGGGAAGTATTTCAAGACAATAGCCATCGTTAAGCTTGGCAATGTCATAGTATTTGTAGAACTCATGGTTGCCCATGCAGGCTATGACTTGCTGATAGTTCTCAGAAGCCCAGTCCCAGAAAGGATGCTTGGAATAGTTCTCGTCTCCCAAGTAGCCAATGTCTCCAGCCAGAACGAGAATATCTCCTGTTACTTGCAGGGGATTCTCCTTCAGGAATCTCCAGTTGTCTGCAAACTCCAGGTGGAGGTCTGATGCATATTGTATTTTCATAATTGTTCAGTTGTAAATAATTCGTCTAATTGTTCCAATAAAGCCTCGATGAATGATGAATTCTGATCAAGAGAAGTTGGCTTCAAAAGTCTCACGAAATTTCTCTAATCCTTCCATTCTATTTCATTAATTAAACGTTCAACTTCGCCTTCCACTCGTGGGTCTTCATCCTCACTCAGTGAAATGGCCAATGATAATCTGTCCACCCATTCGGCTTTGGTACCAATGGTGGTGACAGGTGGGTATTTCCATGCCTCAATCATGATGTTGCCATCAAATTCGTTAGGTCGCACCAAAGCTCCTGATGATTTGAATTCCCGGAGTTGTTTGACCGGCATCATAATCATCCTTTCAGAATCTGGATTCAGCCATGTATAATGTGCAAGTGCATTGATTCCGCATCCAGGGAAATGATCGTCTGAAAGCAGGTCGTCACAGAAAATGCGTTCTTCTACAGGATTGAGGAGGAACGGTTGAGCCTGCTCCCACAGTTCCTTTCCATTCTTGTCGAAGTGAACGACCTTTCGTTTAGATCCATCAGATACTTTCAGGCAAAGTCCCAAGTCTTCAAGGCAAGTTATTCCAAGCGTAATGCTTGCGTATGAATAAGGTATTTTATCTTCTATGTCACGTGCAGCCAATCCTTCAATACTCTCTATCTGCAGATGATAGAGTAGCAGGTATTGGGCTACTGGTGACAGAGCCTTAGCCTGCTTGGTCTTGCGAATGCGCTCATTAGCCAGAAGCATAGGTAAATGAACGTATTTGTCCGAGACTATGAAATAAACATCTTTGTCTATGAGTCTCTGTCTTTCATAAGCTGGACAGTTTGGCAGCAGGAATACGACAGGAAGCTGGAACAGTGAAGTGAGATTGCTTGCTGTAATAGCCAAACTTCGTGGTGGAGCTACCTTTCCTTTAGGTTCGGCGAAAAGTAAGGACATACCGTGGTATTCGCCATCGAAGAACTTGTATGCAAGTGAATCTCCAATGGTGACACCTTTCATCTGCGCCTTCTTCCGTTCTTGCAGCTGTATAGGTCTTCCTAATATGATGACATCATTTCTCATTTTAATCATTCTGCTTCATTTTAATACTCTATTAAAACGATGCAAATATATTAAAATAAACTGGTAAAGCCAAAGTTTTTTGCATTTTTTATGCAGAAAGGTTAAAATGTATGCAAAAACCAGATTTTCTTTAAGATAAACATGGTTATTTCCAAATAAAAGAGTATTTTTGCACTTTACATAAATATACGTAAAATATAAGATAAAGCCCTGATGTGAGCTTAGCAATATAGTAATAATGAAATATATTTGGTTGATTATCTTTCTGGTATTGCCGATAGCTGGTGTTCTTTATACCGCTTGGCGAGTGTGGCATTTACTGCCTTTTACCATTGCCATGAAATGGGTGGCAGTGGGAGTTTTGGTTGTATGGTTCAGTACCATGTTCATCGCCTTTTCGGGAGCGATAGAGAAAATACCACTTTTTGCTGCAACTGCAGTTTATGAAGTGGGCTTTTCCTTTATCTTCATCTTGTTGTATCTGGTGATGCTGTTCCTCGTGCTCGACGTTGGCCGCCTTGTTCATATAGTGCCTAAAGCTTGGCTATTTGACAATGGTTATACTTCTATCGGCATTTTTGCCTTCATGCTGCTGATTTTCGGCTATGGCAACATACACTATAATAATAAGGCGAGAGAACAGATTGATATCAAGACCGATAAGGCTATCAGTTTAGAAAAGAAGAGTACAAAGATTGTACTTCTTAGCGATCTTCATCTCGGTTATCACAACCGCCGTTCTGACTTCAGGAAATGGGTGGACATGATCAATGCTGAGCAGCCCGACCTCATATTGATTGCTGGAGACATCATAGACAACAGCGTCCGTCCTTTGATGGAAGAGAACGTAGCTGCAGAGTTTCATCGTCTGACAGCCCCTGTCTATGCTTGTCTTGGCAACCATGAGTATTACAGCAACCAACCTAAGGCAAGGCGTTTTTATCGTGAAGCAGGCATTACGTTGCTGCAGGATAGCGTGGCAAAGATAGGCAATCTCTGCATCATCGGCAGGGACGACCGTACGAATATGCAGCGCAAATCCCTGGCGATGATTATGGAAGAGGCCAGAAAGAAGGGCTTCATTTCTGACTTACATCATGGAAAATATTCGAATGAGTTTCTCCTTCTTCTCGATCACCAGCCTTATCATTTGGAAGAGGCAGAACAAAACGGCATTGACTTCCAGTTTAGTGGACACACCCACCACGGACAGGTTTGGCCAGTCTCCTGGATTACCGATGCTTTATATGAGAAAGCCTATGGCTCACTTCAAAAGGGCAATACCCGATACTACATCAGTTCTGGCATGGGAATCTGGGGTGGAAAATTTCGCATAGGCACTCAGTCGGAGTATGTAGTGCTGACAATTGAACATAAGTAGAATATAAGATTTGTATATTTATTAAGAGCGGCCTTAGGGTCGCTTTTTTTATGCCTGTACTTTTCTTTGCTGAAAGGATTGTCCTGTTATAGGAGGATTTCATTCATCGACTTCTGGGAATCGGTAAGAATTCTGTTGCGAAGGTAACGGTTCTGCCTTATCTTTACAAGGTCAGGGCGCTGCTTTGCTGAAAAATCTCCACACCATTCGGGTAGTATTTTGCAGACAAAACCTTGTATGGATAGCTATAACACCTTCTGAATGCAACATAATTTTTAACCATCCCCGAAGTAGTTGATCTACGAAAGGGAGATAAAATCAGATGGCATTATGACAACAATGAAATCAATTCTCAGCCGACTTACCCAGGCAGTGAGCGGCACAGACAAGGAGCTCTTCAATGAAAAGGAGTTGAACCAGTTTGCTTCATTCTATCTTGATAAGTGGGATGAAAACACAAGCGAGGACGTGGTGGCAGAGTCTTTCGTAGATTATTGGTGGAACACCGACAGGGCTTGCAGACGATGCTCGGAATGTGGCAAGCTGATGCGTGAGGGTTATTGCGCTGACATGGGAGTAGCCTACTATTGCAGCAAGGACTGTCTGCATAGCGACTTCACGGATGAGGAATGGACAGAGGAATGTGAATCCAACGACCAGAGTTATTATACAGAATGGTAATCCTGACGTTTCCCCTGACACTTTGGGTTGTTAGGGGAAGCGTGGAGGGACTCTCGCCAGATACCCGTACCTTTGTACACGTTAATACATGTCGCCACGTATACGTGAAGCCATGTACACATGAATACGTTAATACATATATACAAAAGATTTTATATTATGTCATTGAAAATCATTACATTCGCCAATCATAAAGGTGGTGTTTCGAAGACCACCTCTACAGCCTCCATCGGGGCTTGCATGGCACGTATGGGCAAGAAAGTCCTGCTCATAGACCTTGACGGTCAGGCAAATCTTACCCTGTATTTCATCCCGAATGAAGGTGAGGTGCAGGCAAGCATCTTTGACTCTCTGGTTGATGGTGCACCACTGCCAGTGAAGCACATCAGGGAGAACCTCGACCTCGTTCCTTCCTCCCTCGAAATGGCAAGCGCTGAGATTGCCCTCACCAATCTCCTGGCAAGAGAACAGCTGCTGAGCCGACTGCTCGAACCCGTGAAGCAGAACTATGACTACATTCTCATAGACTGTCCTCCATCTTTGGGAATCGTTACCACAAACGCTTTCCTTGCTGCAGATGAAATCATCGTTCCGATGACTCCAGAGCTTCTTCCTCTGAAAGGAATGCGAATGCTCGATTCCTTTGTCTCGACCTTGCAGCGAGTGAAGCCGAACCTCAGACTTGGAGGAGTCTTTATCGCCAGATTCAACCATCGCAAGTTGAATAAGGTGGTTGAGCAAGCCGTGAAGTCCCGTTATGAGACTATCACCATGAAGACTCGCATCCGAGAAAACATCGCCCTGGCAGAATCGGCAGGCAGCGGTCAGAGCATCTTTGAATACGACCCTCAGTCGAACGGTGCGAAGGACTATCAGGCATTGACAGAAGAAATTATTTCACGTAATCAGTAAAGACTATGGCAAAGAAGAATATGGACATCCTGCTTGGCAACATTCTCGGAAAGGCTGCTATTCATCCGCAGGACAGATTTGACAAGTCTCCTGGGAATCCTCAGGAGCAACAGATTTCTGCTCCCAGCCCTCAGACAGAGAGCGATTCGCCTAATGAAGCCCCTTGGCGACATTTCTCCTTCATCTGCTCAAAGGAACTCGTTGACAAGGTTCAGACTATCGCCCGAAAGGAAGGATTCACCATCCGCTCCTTCATGGAATACGTCATGAAACAAGGCGTTGAAGCTTATGAGTCGAAATATGGTAAGGTCAAGAAAATCAGGACTAAAACCATCCGTGAAGTCATGTAGAAAGTGTGGACGTGTAGCCATGTACACATGAATACATTGATACACGTGTACGTTGATACATATATACATATAGACGTTAATACATGTCCACATGTGGATATGAATATAATGAAATTAAATAACATCAAAAACGAAAAGTCATGAAAATGAAAAAGTATCTTTCAATCGCCATCCTTCTGATGATGATGGCTTCACCAGTAGTATTCACCTCTTGCGGCAATGATGACCCGACGGAGGACATCGGAAATCCGGAAACAAAACTGGACGTTTGGACAGAGCCATTCCACATCATGGGTGCGAATGTGGATGAGGTCAAGAGCTATATGGCTCAATCCATGAAGCGTTACCGCCAGGTGGCTGAGACTTCCGGCGACAACATCCCGTTGACCTATATGACAGGGCAGGGTAGTGAAGGCGTTCTTTACAGCTTCTCCCGTCTTAACGGTTCGCTCTATTCTGTCATTGATACGGAGCAAAGTGTGAACCGTGGGCTTGTCATTGACTATCTGAAGAAACACTACACGCTTGTTTCAGCCGATGAAGCCAGCCTGCAGTACAGCTTCGCCAACCAGGACAAATCCATGGTTATTACAACCATGAAGATTTCAGATTTCTATTTCAATGTGAACTATTCATTGGTTTATTGATTGAGAAAAATAAGGTTGCCACCATCAGAACTTCGTGCTCTGGTGGTGGTAGTTTTAGATGTCTGTGCGTGCTTGAAGGAGCATCCTGCTCTTTATTGTGCTAAATAATAATAAAAATAACGTCTGACGGATATAAAAACAAGTTTTATTTCTTATATTTGCAATCAAATTACAAATATCGAGGTTAAAATGATTTTAGAGATACGTTTAAGCAATATGTTCTCGTTTCGAGACGAGGTGACTTTGGACTTGCAGGCTGCCAAGATTCAGACAAAGAAGGCAAGGGAGCTTGAAGGTAATCTGTTTTCCGTGGATGGAGAACAGATGTTGAAGAGCGTTGCCTTATTTGGAGCCAACGCTTCGGGTAAAAGCAATGTGATTAAAGCCATCAGAGCTTGTGTGAACATGGTTCGTTCATCACATAATTATAATGTTGACACCAGGTTTGCCATTTCACCTTTCAAGTTTGAGGATTATGCCAACAAGCCAAGCTCTTTCTACATCCGTTTCCTGCTGAATGGAGTAGAGTTTGAGTATTCCTTCTCCTTTATGCATGATGAAATCATCACCGAGACTTTGTACTATTATCCGAATGGTCGCAAGTCGCTGGTATTCAGCCGTGATGAAAATAGAGGAACAGAGAAAAAGGACATCTATGAGTTTAAAACAGTCATCAAGCGTCCTTTCGATGTAGCTGACAATACATCGAAGAAGACACTCTATATTTCTCGTGCCAGTCAGATGGACAGGGAAATAGCCCAAAAGATTTTCCTGTTCTTCTGTAATGACATCGTGCTTGATTATCAGGTGGCTAACATTGATTCTCTGGATAATTTGTTCAATGAACGAAAGGAGCAGATGCTGGAGGTGTTGAGAACGGCAGATAGCGACATCATTGACTTCAAGATTCAGAACAATGCCATCACGACGTTTCATCGTACCAACCCTTCCGTTGCGTTTGATTTCGAGACGGAAGAGTCGGAGGGAACCAAGACTTTGTTCCGGATGATGGTGAGGATGATTGGTATTATCCATGAAGGAAAGATGCTCCTTGTCGATGAGATAGATAACAGTCTCCATACCCAGCTTGTGGAATTTGTGATAGGTATGTTCAATCATAGCGACCATGCTCAGCTCATCTACACCACTCATAACACCCATTTGCTGAACACCGATTTCCAGCGAAGGGATCAGGTGTATTTCGTGAACAAGCGAGAGGATGGAAGCAGTGATTTGTATTCTCTGTTTGATTTCAAGGATTTCCGGGACACGCTGGATATGGAGAAGGCTTATCTGCAGGGACGTTTTGATGCTATTCCTTATATTTCGACTCTAACACTTTAGGAATATGGCAAGAGTACAAAGAACTTCTAAAGGGAAGACGATGAAGCCCAACTATTTCGTCTTTTGCGAGGGTGAAACAGAGGTCGCTTATGTTGAAATGCTGAGAGCGCATTATCGTCTTCCTATTCATATCATACCTAAGCGTACATTGCTTAATGTTACACCTGCTCTGATAAGTAGGTGCAAGGCTAATTATGTGGAGACAAAGCATGATATGACATTCTTGATGTATGATTTGGATGTGCCTTCTGTTCTTAGCAGATTACAGAAGATACCTGGGGCTATACTGCTTTGCTCCAATCCTTGTGTTGAATTATGGTTGCTGTTACATTATACAGACCAACGTGCTGAAATCGGAAGTGCCGATTGCGTATCTAAGTTGTCTGGATATATTAAGCAATACAAGAAAGGCAAGTTATCCATTGAGGATAAATTAAGTTTGATGGACAATGTTACGATTGCCAGTAAAAGGGCAAAAAGATTGTCCCCATATAAGAATCCTTCAACTACAATTTATGAGTTGATAGAAGAACTTGATAAGTTGAAGGGTAAAAATTAAAGGTTAGAGTCGGCTTTGTTTATATATAAAACCGACTTTAATCTATTTAGATATTCGTCTATTTTTCTTCCGCACATTCCACACACAGTGTATTCGCAATTGGAATTAGTTATGGATTTCCCCCATTCCATATATTATTTCATTGTATTCATGTGGACGTGAATACATGTATATATGTATATATGTATAGGTGTGTACATGAATACACATTCAAAAGCCGTAAAATGCCGAAAAAGAGACTCTTTAAAGCCTTTTTCTGGAAAAAAATGCCCTAAAAACAACTTTTTTAAAACTTTTTTCTTGCTACGAAAAAAGACTTCACTCTCTCTTTCTACCTTTGCATCGTCAAAACAAGGAAGTATGGGTGAGCGGCTTAAACCAGCACACTGCTAACGTGCCGAACCGAAAGGTTCCGAAGGTTCGAATCCTTCTGCTTCCGCACTTTGGCTCGTTAGCTCAGTTGGATCAGAGCACGACGCTACGAACGTTGGTGTCGGGAGTTCGAGTCTCTCACGAGTCACAATATTGGAGGTTTGGCAGAGTTGGTCTATTGCACCGGTCTTGAAAACCGGCAGGCGGCAACGTCTCAAAGGTTCGAATCCTTTAGCCTCCGCAAACTTGCCCTATCGCATAACGGTAGTGCAGCAGATTCTGGATCTGCAAGAGGTGGTTCGATTCCATCTGGGGCAACATCAGTAAGGAACTTTGGCAGACTTGGTGTATGCGCGGGACTGAAAATCCCGAGAACGTGGTTCGACTCCACGAGGCTCCACTTAAAAATTCGGGAGTGCTCCAGTGGCAACGAGGGTGGACTGTAAATCCGCTGTCTGATGACTTCGTAGGTTCGAGTCCTACCTCCCGAACTCAACTTGCCCTATGGTATAATGGTAGCACAACGGGTTTTGGTCCTGTTAGCGAAGGTTCGATTCCTTCTGGGGCGACAAGTTAACAAACAACTCCATGGTGTAATTGGTAGCATGCCAGATTTCGGTTCTGGAGGTGGTGGTTCGAATCCATCTGGAGTTTATATGGAGTTTGTAGCTCAGTTGGTAGAGTGCCAGGTTGTGGCTCTGGTGGTCATGGGTTCGATCCCCATCAAACTCCCAAATGCTTCAATAGCACAGTGGTAGTGCAGCTCCCTTGTAATGAGCAGGTCGTAGGGCCGAATCCTACTTGAAGCTCTATATAAGAAAGGCTTCTCTTCAGGCAGTTTTGCTTGAAAAGAAGCCTTTTAGCTTTCTTGTAAGACGAAGTCTCGTTGATGTCCACTCATATTTTCTCCTCCTTTATCCTTACACAAAGTTCAGAATAGATTTGAGTCTGTCCTGTACCTTGTTGAGCACCTGGATGGTGTCTTCGTTATTCTTATCCTTCTTGTTTTCAAGAAGAATGATAGCCTTCTTTATCAGCTTGCAGTCCTCTATGGATAAAGGCATTTCAGTGATAGAATAGTTAGGGTCAGCGTATCTGTAGTATATTCTATCATAAACCTCGATGGGAGCATTGTAGCCCAGTTTGTCAGATCTCATAATCTGTATATCCATCTGAACAGTTCTGGCGCATACTCCTTTGGTGATTCCCTCCATGTCGTAGAGAGCGTCGCTACATGCCTCCACGAGATCATCGAGAGTCCATCTTCTGTATCTGTTTCTTAAACAGTTGTCTATAGTTTTGTACCTTATTAAGGCATTCTTATTTGCTGGCATAGTTCTTTCATTTTAAGCGTAAAAAAATGGTTGGATTTCATCCAGCTTTTTCTCGCCATGTCAGAGCTGAAGCCAAGCATTTGGCTAAAAAGAAAAAGTTGGATTCTCCCGGCAAGGAAACTCCAACTCTTTCGTATTATCTTTGTTCTCTGTGGGGCACGCTGCTACGATACCCGATAGAAATAACTATGCGAATAATGATGTGGGAATCCTATACCGGCTGTATCTGATGTACTTGATGTATGTACATAACTATTCCGCTCAAAGCGTCGATAACTCTGAACGAATGATTGTGATGTTATGTGCATATTTAAATTCATTTCCGTATAGGATTTTTATATTTTTACTTTTTATTTGTCTAATTCGGGTGCAAAGATACAAAAATAGTGCGAAATCTTTTTGCGTAGCAGCAAAAAAATGGTATAAACATGCGTATTTTAACCAAAATGAGCTGTTCTTATAGTGATAATTGGCTGATTTTCCCTGATAATGCTTCGCCCCACGCCATGAAGGATGCTACTGGAGTTCCACCTAATAGACTTTGCATTTATGTCAGCAGAGCATGACGTAAGTGCAAAGCTCCTCAGTCGGAAGGTGCCCACGAAACAACATCCGGTAGCTTACAAACTGAGTAGGTGGGACGCAAGCGATTCCCACTTAATCAGTTTGTAAGCTACTGCATATCCATTCGTCGAGAAGGGCACTGGCTCACAGCATCCTCCTTCATTTTCCCTCCCTTACACCTATTATACTATCCTGGTCTTCATCTTTATAAGCATTCTGTCTTCCTCTTATAAAATGTATTCATGTGGACGTGAATACATATATACATGGATAGGTGTGTACGTGTACACATGAATACAACTTGAAGCCCTCATACCATGATGAGTAGCAGGCCTTTATAGATTTGCATTTTTATAAACGAGATGATAATGCTTCGCCCCACACCATGAAGGATGCTACTGGAGTTCCACCTGATAGACCTTGCATTTATGTCAGCAGAGCATGACGTAAGTGCAAAGCCCCTCAGTCGGAAGGTGCCCACGAAACGACATCCGGTAGCTTACAAACTGAGTAGGTGGGACGCAAACGATTCCCACTTATTCAGTTTGCCACTACTGCATGTCCATTCGTCGAGAAGGGCACTGGCTCACAGCATCCACCTTCATTTTCCCTCCCTTCCACCTTTTATAATATACTGGTCTTCCTCTTTATAAGCATTCTGTCTTTCCTTATAAATCTTTCGGCTTTCCTTCTTTATAATCTTCGCCCACGCCATAGTCCAGTAAGCATGAACAGTTAGCCAGGGTGTTGTTCTTTCGCAGGCCGATTTTATCGACTTACGAAGGAACAACACGCTGGCTTTTAAAACTGTTGATACTTGCTTGGACTATTCCCACCCGGCTTTTCTATCCCTGCAGTCATTCCCTGTTATACTTTTTCTTCTTACTGAAACCAGAAGGTTTTGATTCCGTATCGTCTTTGGGATTTCGGGATTCTTTTTCTGCAAAGTTATCGCGTATCTGGCAAATAGCAAGTCGTGATTCGGTAACAATCTTCCTTTTCCATGTAACATGCAAAAGAGTATTCTTCCCATCAGACTTGCCTTATTGCCTTGTACGCACTTTGAAAAGCAGAAAAAGCTTCCCGATCCCAAGTCCGAAAGGACTTAACGAAAGGGAGAAAAAAATAGAGACTATGGCAAAAGATTTCAACAACCGCCTGATTACTCCAGAATTGGAGAAGGCAATGCAGGACTATCCGCTCTATTCCCAGGATAGCAAGAAGAAGGATGCAGTTTGCATCGCAGTGTTTTTCATCGGCAATGCTCGCTGGTACATTCTTGAAGGACAGCGAGAGAATGATGATTTTGTGCTCTTTGGCATCGTTGTAGGTCTGGCTGAGACTGAGTACAGCTACATTTCTGCCAATGAAATGGCAAGTGTGGAGTTGGATGCAACCAAGTTCGGACTCGGCAAGGTCAGAGTGGAGCAGAGAAAGCCATTCCAACCATGTCAGCTTTCTGAAATCATCGACAGAGAGTTGCAGTCTTTCCTCAGCAGACTTTACGATTGAAAACATTTTTCTCGGTGGGTAGTGGCTGATGGCTGCTACCTGCCAAGTAACAACAATTAAAGCAATGAACATGGTACAGGTTTACATCAAGGGACAGGAGGATAAGGAGTTGAGCAGCTTTTTGCGCTATTATCCGGTACGTATCAAGAACATCGGTATGGATGCTTTCTTCGACCGCCAGGTTATCTATGATTTCAAGGATGGTCGAAACCATGCAGATGTGGCGAAGTGCGTGGCAAAGATGCTTGTCAAGAAGTTTGGTCGCAAGGTTCGCAGCGTTGTCTTCTCTTGCATTCCTGCAAGCAGTCAGGAGCGTAATGAGGCACGCAACAAGAACTTTTCTGAACTTGTCTGCAAGTTTTCTGGAGCAATCAACGGCTTTTCCCATGTCAAGGTTGTTGGCGAACGTACCGCAGTTCATGGCACAAAGGTCAAGAAGGAAGAGCGAGCAAAGCGCTTGAAGGAAAAGAATAATATTGAGGTGGATGCGAACTTCTTCAAAAACAAGATAGTCTGCATTTGGGACGATGTGGTCACTACCGGCACTTCTTTCTGTGCCTACACCGCACAATTGGAACAAGTCGGGGCGCACGTTACAAACGGCATTTTCCTCGGCAAGACATCTTATAAATACGTACAGCAATGAAAAGAAAGAACATGACAAAGTTTGACAAGGCTGTTTCGGCAGCCTTTACAGGACATCGCTTTTACAACTTCTCACAGCAGGAGGTCATAAGAGAGCGATTGACCAAAGCCATCCTCGAAGCTTACGAGCATGGCATCAGCAATTTTATTTCGGGATTCGCCATCGGTATTGACTTGATGGCAGCCCAGATTGTGCAGTCGTTGAAACCTTCCTGCCCGGGAATGACGCTTACCGCAGCCATTCCTTTCAGAGGTCAGGCAGATAGGTTCAAGCCCAGTGATAGGGTGGTTTATGATGGATTAATGGCTTCTGCAGATGAGGTGATCATCCTTTCAGAATACTATTACACCCGATGTTTCCTTGACCGAGACGAGTTCATGGTTGAGAATGCATCCCTTCTCATTGCCTTCTATGATGGGAGAGAGAAGGGTGGAACCTACTACACTTTCAAGAAAGCCAACTGTTTGGGCGTTCCGGTTGTGAATACATATTGAATAACTCGCTAAATATCAAGCTTATGAATGAATTTGTTGACATCATCGTTATCTACATCGTTCTCCGTGCCATCCTCGCCTTCCTGGGCGCATGGTGGCATGGAGACGGACGCAACGATTTCAGACGAGACCGATAAAGGGTTGGTCTCAATAGTTTTGTGTACTATTACTCAATGACCTATACGAGCATCATTACTACAGAGAGTATTGTGACAATCTGTATGAATCTTCGGAAGGCTTTTTCTGGGAAGAGTTTTTACCATACGGATTCCGAGCAAGGCTCCGATCCCTATTACCGGGAGCATCAGGAGGTTCAGCGAAAACGAGCCCCAGTTGATGTTGTCCCAGGCAAAGATTTGGAAAGGAACTTTCAGCAGATTGACAACGAGGAAGAACCATGCGTTAATGCCGATGTATTCCATCTTACTCCTGCTGAATATCGTAGGGAAATTAACGGGACTGCTAAGTGATGGCGAAAGAATGTCAGTTTCTCTTTTGAACTCATTAGTGTCCCGATTTTTACGGGACACTAATGGGCTACGACCTGTCAATGAAATGCGTCTGTTTTCCTTATCTGCGATGCTTGAAAGGATTATTTCTTTACTATATCGGATTTTCTGAAAAATATTCTTAAATTTGATACTGAAAAACTGTATATTTCATCTTTTATTTGTATTTTTGCAAAAGAATTACGAATTTTAGCACGAAAGATATGATATTGCAATTTAAAGTAAAGAATTTCCTTTCTATAAGAGAAGAGCAGACGCTGGATTTTACGGCTTCTGCTGACAAAACGTATGAAGACTACGCTGTTGTTAAAATAAAAGGTGTTCGCATTTCCAAATTGGGTGTTGTTTACGGACCAAACGCATCTGGCAAGAGCAACATCCTCAAAGCTTTGGCTTGGTTCATTTTTTATTTGGTTGCAAGTCGTTCCAAGAAACCTGGTACAGGCACAGGACTGACACCATTCATGATGGATGAGGATAGCCGAAACCAAAACTCATCATTTGAATTGATTTTCTATATTGGTGATGTCAGATATGAATATTCCGTTGTCTTGAACAACCAAAAGATTTATAAGGAAGAACTGTACTTCTATCCCAATAACCGCCGTGCGCTCTTTTATGAGCGTACTTGGAATGAGGACAAGAGCAATTCTTCGATTTCTTTCGGACCATTGCTGAAGTTGTCTGCAACACAGAAACTGTTCATAGAGTCAAATTGTATTTCCAATGCTACGGTACTCACGACCTATAAGAATGCAAACGTTGAAAAGAATGTTGAACTTGACAAAGTCTTCAATTATTTTGAAAGCGAGTTCATGCCTTTGCTCAGCAAGAATGATAATCTTGGACAGTTAGCTAACGATGTGGTAAGATTGGATGCTGACAGCAAGAAGTTTATCTGCGAGATGCTCGAAAAGGCTGATTTCAACATTTCCGACATATACATCAAGGAAGAAAAAGGTGAGGTTTCTGAGGAAGCAATGGAGAAGTTCAGAAAGATAGCAAAAATCTTACATATCTCGGAACCTCAGGACAAGAGCATATCTACAGAAGAATTGTTCTTCACCCACAAGACTCCTTTCTATACGGGAAGTCTTTCTAACATGGTGGAATCGGAAGGTACCAACCGTATGTACGGTTTGTCGGCATTGTTATTTACACTTATCAAAAACAATCAGACATTGCTGTGTGATGAGTTGGAGAACTCGCTGCATTACGACCTGTTCACCCATATTATCAAGACATTCCTTGTAAATTCAGACCGGGCACAATTGATATTCTCTACTCATAGTCTTATGCTTCTTGACGAGGATTTTATCCGCAGGGATATGGTGTATTTTGCCAGCAAAAACGAATCGGGAGCGACAGAGATTTATCGTGCCAAGGATTTCGGTCTCCATAAGGAAGTGTCCATCCTCAATGCTTACAGAGCTGGAAAGTTGGGAGCGAAGCCTCAGTTGGGCAGTATATTTATTGACGAATAAGAAAGGAGGTTAACATGGAACAGAGACCGCTTGAATATACCGTCAAAATCTATTGTGAGGGTTTTACTGAATGGTACTACTTTGAATGGTTGCGCACCATCCATCTTACTCCTGCAGAATATCGCAGGGAAATTTACGGGACTGCTAAGTGATGGCTAAAATTGAAAAGGTACTCTATGATAATGCAAATATACAGAACTCTGCTATGCGAAAAAAACTGTAACTTTGCACCGTCAAAAAAATAGTTGAATTTAAAGATTTGTTTAATCATGGAAAAGGAAATATTATTGAATAATGGAGTGAAGATTCCTACACCGGGTTTCGGAACGTTTCTTACTCCTGATGGCGCAACCTGCGTTGAAGCTGTGAAAGCTGCCATCGCTGTAGACTACACCCACATCGACACCGCTGCTATCTATAAAAATGAGAAGAGCGTGGGCGAGGGAATCAAGGAAAGTGGAATCAAGCGTGAGAATCTCTTTGTTACCAGCAAGGTTTGGAACACAGAGCGTGGCTACGACAAGACCTTGAAGGCTTTTGACAAGACTTTGAGCGATTTAGGTCTCGATTATCTCGACCTCTACCTCATCCATTGGCCAGCCAACGAGTTGCAGTTTGGCAAGGATGCAAATCATCAGAATGTAGATACTTGGAAAGCGATGGAGCGTCTGCATGAAGAGGGCTTGATTCGCAGCATCGGTCTTTCTAACTTCATGCAGCATCATGCAGAGCCAGTAATGGCGAAGGCAAACATCTGTCCAATGGTTGACCAGATAGAGTATCATCCTGGATTCACCCAGAAGGAATGTGTTGAGTTCTGCAAGAAGAACAACATTCTTGTGGAAGCATGGAGCCCATTGGGAAGAGGTAATGTCTTGGATAATCCTCTCTTGAAGTCGATTGCTGCCAGCCATGGCAAAAGTGTAGCTCAGGTAGTTATCCGTTGGGTGATGCAGACAGGCGTGCTGCCACTGGCAAAGTCGGTTACTCCAAGCCGAATCAAGGAAAACATCGATGTATTCGACTTTGAACTCTCTCAGCAGGAAATGTTTGAAATCGCATCGCTGAAGGCTGACAGAATAGGTGCAGACCCAGATACATGTGACTTCTAATACGGTATGGTTTGGAGTGAAATGCTCTCAAAACATATAAGATGAAAATGTAAAAAGTTACGGAAATAATTCATATTCTCCGTAACTTTTTACATTAACCATATTTGGGGTCAGACATCTTGAATAACCCGAAATCCTTAATGACCTTAATGACCTTAATGACCGGAAAAAGCCCCTAAACATTTATTTATTTTTCTGGTGAAACACCTTCCTTGTCTTGGCCATTGCTTCTGTAGCCCTATCGTGGGTCTCTATCAGCAATGGACTTTTGTGATATTGCACAATCTTGACTCCGACAGAGTTGTGCCTTTTCTTTTCCTCGATGCATTGAATGATCAAGTCTGGATTGGCTGATTTAGCCGTTGGAGTCTTGTCAAAGTTCTGAATATAGGCAGCGTTGGTCAGGAAGAGAATGTCGGAACCTTCCGGTATTTCCTGCATTACCTTCACCATGAGGGTTAGCATCATGCGGAACTCAGTGGTGTGTAGGTCGCTGATTACATCACGGCTGATGATATTGCCGTTATGCTCAATCACAACGGCAGCACCACCAGCTCTCTCTTTATGGCCATAATCACATGAGCCACCTATCCAAACGTAATATGTAGAAGTATCTTGTACCATTATAGTTCTTTACTCATAGCTTCACTTGTAGATAATTTTCCAGGATATTGCCAACACGCAATTGCCTGGCATAATCCATTAGTTTACTGATATTTCTTTCTGGTCTGGAAAGATAGTTATCGATGATTTCAGAACAGACATCAATGCCCACCTTGTTGCGGAACTTTACTGCATCGCATACGCATCGTTCTACATCATATACCTTTACCTTAAATCCATCTATTACTTTCTCCATCACGCCGATTTCAAGAATGTTGGAAGTATAGTGATGGAGCTCTATCTTTGGGAATGAAGGAACTTTTACTTTTCTATCCCTTTTGATGGCGACATGATAAGCCTGCGGCATGGATGTCGTAAGCTGATGGATATTCCAGGCAGACCAAAGGCAGAGAATGCCGTTGGGAACAATAGACTCAATATCAACCATACATGCTGACAATTGGTCTATGTTAGCATATACGCCACGGCAAACCTGAATCAGTTCACCTTGGCGAGCGGCTTCCAGCATCTTGTAGTAAGCTGTTCGTCCTTGTACTTTGACGCTTGCTGATGATATGAATGAATTCTTTGTTTCCATAATTGTTCTCCTAATTTTGGTACAAAAGTACCACAAATATTTTTAATTGTGGTACTTTTGTACGGAAAACTTTTAATATCCTCTCTTTTTTAATACATTTCAACAGTTTTATAGCTATTTTAGTACAAAAGTACCACAAATATTGTTAAGTGTGGTACTTTTGTACGGGGTGATAGAATGGACAATGCATGGTTATTCGCCTATTCCTAATTTTTCCTTTTATTTTATCTTCAATGTCCGCAGATATTCCTTCTGCTCGGGCGTGATTCTGTAGCTCTCGATGGCCTTCTGGATGGTCTTGTTGTGCGTCCAGGGAGCAAGGCGATTTTGCTCGATGTAGGGAATCGCCTGGTCCCATTGCTTGGCAAGGGCGGTGGCAAAGAACCAGGCAACCATCATCTTTACATAATACTCTTCGTTCCTTACTGATGCAGGAATTTCAAGATATTCTGCCTTGAAGTCTTTATCCAGGTAATGAGACATAAGTGTCTCTATACCAAAGCGACAAGTATAAACGTGTGACGATTTGCTCCAAGTCTTGATCTTCGCCAATAGTTCCTTCTTGTGTTTGGCAAACACCTTCGGAGACATGATGTCGCAAACTGCCCAGTTATCCACGAATGGCAGGAATCTGTCTGTAAGACGAATGCATTCCTCGTAGTCCTTCACCTCGGAAATGAGGAGTCCGTGAAGCATGTTCTCATCGTAGTATTCGTGAGGAAGCTGATGAAGGAAATCTT
>OGUC01000541.1_pt1 | contig 21676 bp, 25 predicted proteins | sample 1573701 | NCBI WGS metagenome assembly OGUC01 (sample SAMEA2582017, study PRJEB24529) | metagenome | biome: Human gut stool | place: China | collected 2011
CCTGATCTTTTCCAAAGCTTCCGTGTTGTTTGTGTATACGACTGTTACCATGCTGCTTTATTTCATCATTCAGATTATTGCACAGCAGATGTACTTCGGATATCTGGAGTGGGGGAATGGAAGCGAGTTGCTGAGATACTTTGGTATTCAGATTTTGCTTCATTATGCACTGGTACTAATCAGTATGGCGATTGCGGTGGTTTTGAACAGCAACGTGTTCAGCATGACGATTGTTATCTGCCTGTGCATGAATACCATGATTGTCTTATACGGAGTGATCAATCATTTGATCCAGAAGGCAGGTGTGGAGAATTTCCAGATTTTGAAATATACAGTGACAGGAAAGATTGCACTTTTATCCATGTCACCGACCAATAAGGAATGCCTGACGGCAGTTGTGATTGCGGCGGCGTTCGGAATCGTGGTTACATTACTGACAGCATGGGTATTCAGAAAGAGAGATATCTAAATGATAAAACTAGGGTTCGTGCTATTGATAGCAGTGATACTGGTACAAGGAATGTTATTTTGGAAATACCAGCGGCAGGTGAAAGACATCTGCCGCCAGTTGTCGTTTCTGATGAAGCACGACAGCAACATGCTGATTACCAGAGAAATGGATTTTGGAGGCATTGGTGAGTTGGCAGATGTTTTAAACGAATGGCTGGAACTGAAGCGAAGGGAAAAGAAGGAATACTTGAAGAAAGAGGAGATGATTTCGGATACATATACAAATCTCTCACATGATATCCGTACTCCTTTGACATCCCTTGACGGATATTTTCAGTTAATGGAAACCTGTGAAGACCAGGAAGAGCAGAGACGGTATATGAAGATCATACAGGAGAGAATCGGCAGCCTGAAAGAAATGCTGGAAGAATTATTTACTTTTACAAAACTTAAAAACGATTCTTTTCATCTGGAAATGTCATCCTGCTGTATCAACAAGATTTTGAAAGATACCATATTTTCCTACTACGATGAATGGACGGGCAGAGGAATTGAACCGGAGATACAGATTACAGATAAACTGCTGTTTATGAACGGAAATGAACAGGGAATCCAGAGAATTTTTCAGAATATCATAAAAAACGGACTGGATCACGGGGAGAAGAAAATCAGTATTTCACTGGAAGAAGTTGAAAACAACATCCGGATACAGATAAAAAATCAAGTATGTCATGTGGAAAAAATAAATGTAGATCAGGTGTTTGAACGGTTTTATAAAGCGGATGAAGCACGCAGTAAGACTTCCAGCGGTCTCGGCTTATCAATTGCGAAAGAGCTGGTACTTCGTATGGATGGGAAAATCAGCGCCCGGATAGAAGGGAATGAGTTCTGTGTGGAGATTGTGTTTCCAAAATAAAAGGAAAAATTTATATTAAAGCAAGTGAAAATGGGGAATGACTTTATATAGGTTTCATGGTAGAATTACAGTAGAAAGAGAAGAGTCACTCAGTCATTTGTTGTATGAAAGGATGAGTATAATGTATAAAGTAGAACTTAAATTTGATACAAGCAAGCTCGCTCCGGAAACGGTAAATCAGATGTGTGAACAGGCAGATCAGATTTTTGAGCAGGAGGCTTTAAGCTGTGCAGTCAAAGCCCTTGGAAGCAGGATTTATCTTGACCGGGGACGCAAGCAGGACTATGGAAGATTCTGGGCAGCAATCTTTCAGTTGAAAAACTCCGTAGGAATTGCAGAGAATTTGTTAGAGTGTTTCTGGTATAACGGAACAGAAAAGGAGAACCTGATTACAGACTTTATAAGGAACTAACAGATGGACAGCTTACAGAGGAAAGGCATCAATTTTGACCTGAATACACAAGCACTAAAGGAATATTATCCGAAAGGTGACTGGCATAATGCATATGCGGATGTAAGGGACTTTTTTGAAGCAAACGGATTTGAGCATATTCAGGGATCGGGATATCATTCGGTGGAAGCAATGTCAGAAGCAAAAGCCATGGCAGTTATTTATCAGATGACAAAAGAATTTCCATGGCTCAATTATTGTGTGAATGTGTGTACCATATCAGATGTACCGGAACTGTTTGATATCTCGCATGTATTTGCCAGAGAAGCGGAACGGTTGGAAAAGAAAAATGCATGATTTGACAAATTATTTCCAATATGTTATATTCATCTCAAGCAAAAAAGGGAGTAGCTGAACGCCTTGAAAGAGGTGGTTTTGTAACCGACAACCGGTATCGAGAGATACCCGTAGCAAATGAGATAGCAAGACTTTTATTGTGGCAGAGGTCATGATAGGAGTCTTTTTTTATTATGAAATATAGAAAATCTGCCGCAATAGTCTGCTAAAAAGAAAGAGAGGATAAACGATGAGTAACGAAATGATGAAACGGGAAATGCAGGAAGCAGTACAGGCAGGGGAGCGGGCGCTTCAGAGCCTTTACGCAGCAAGGGATAAGTTGGGAAGTGCGAGAAACTGGGGCATTTTTGATATGCTTGGAGGAGGCTTTATCAGTGACTTTGTGAAGCATTCTAAAATGAATGACGCAGCTGCGTTGATGGAACAGGCGAAAAGCGATATTCAGCGTTTTCAGAGAGAATTAAGAGATGTGCAGGTTTCCTTGGATCTACGCATGGAAATCGGCAGCTTCCTTTCCTTTGCGGATTTCTTTCTGGACGGGCTGGTGGCAGATTATATGGTGCAGAGCAAGATTGCAGATGCAAGAGAACAGGTGGATGATGCCATCAACCGGATAGAAAAGATACTTGCTGATGTGAAAAATCGGATGAATGGGGAGGTGTAGCATATGGGATGCCTGGGAAATGTGTTGTGGTTTGTGTTTGGCGGCGCAGTCAGTGGGCTGAGCTGGTGTCTGGCAGGTTGTCTCTGGTGTATTACCGTTGTGGGGATTCCGGTGGGGATGCAGTGTTTTAAATTTGCGGCGCTTAGTTTTTTCCCCTTTGGAAAAGAGGTGCAGTATGGTGGCGGAGCTGGTTCGTTCCTTTTGAATATCATCTGGCTGATTGTATCCGGTCTGCCTCTTGCACTGGAGCATCTGGCGTTGGGTACAGCTTTATGTGTGACGATTATCGGAATCCCGTTTGGTTTACAGCAGTTTAAACTGGCGAAACTGGCATTGATGCCGTTTGGTGCGGAGGTGTATTAAGATGCGATTATTTGATAAAAGGACACCGCTTCAGAAGGAGTGGGAAAAGCTGGAAGTACAGGAGCAGAGATTCCTTCAGAAGCGTTCAGAGAAAAGGGAGAGCATTCTGAATCAGAAACTGGAGGAAAAGATACCGCCGAAACTTCAGAAAACATTGGATACCGCTTTTGCGAAGGCATTTGCTCTGATTTTCGAGAAAGGAACCGGGGTTATTGAAAAGACGTATCAGCGGACAAAACTGGAGCAGGATTATCAGGTGCGGCAGTATATGGCGGATGTAAAGCAGAATTCCAAATCCCTCCGCTCTTTTTCTAAAAAGGCAAGAGATACGGGAACAAAGAATTTACTGCTATCCGGTGTGTCTGGAATCGGGATGGGCGTATTGGGAATCGGTCTGCCGGATATTCCGGTATTTACAGGGATGATTTTAAAGAATATTTATGAGACTGCTCTGCAGTATGGATACAGCTATGAAAGCAGGGAAGAAAAATATTTTATCTTATTATTGATCCGGGGAGCAGTATCCTATGGGGATACACTTTGTGAGATTGACGGGAAAGTAAATGAATTTATCAGAAACGGAATACTGCCGGAAGAGTATCAGGATAAGGAGCAGATCGAACAAACGGCGGGAGCTTTGTCAAAAGAGCTTCTGTATATGAAGTTCTTACAGGGAATTCCGGTGGTTGGTGCTGTAGGCGGAGCTTATGATGCAGTCTACATGAAACGGATCACAGAGTATGCAGAGCTGAAATACCGGCACAGGTATCTGGCGGGGCGGAAAAAGGCAGAGAATGGACAATTATGTAAAAGGTGTAAAAGTTATAGAGATATATGATGCCGCAAATAAGGAATTGCTGGTAAAGTATGATGATAAGCATAATATAGACAAGGTTATTTCTGCTTTAAATATAAAATCATGGAAAGAGACAGAAAAAAGCATAGGTATGAACCCTAAATATACCATAAAATTTTATTGCGATACTACGAACCAAGATGAAGAAAAAGATATAAAAGAAATTACCCTTTATGAAAATGGGGAATATGCTACGATTTTTATTACTTCTCCTGGCGGAGTAAAACAAAACTATAAAACGAGCATTGATATTTCTGAATTGGTTATCTAATAATATTTGTGTAATGAGAATGAAAATCTAATTCTTTCAAGTTTAACTAAGACATTCCCGGAGCAAATGCTCATGTACGGTAAAGAAGCAAGCAACCGAAAACAAGAGATAGACCGCCAGCACTACACTATTCCGAACCAAAGACCAAAAGATAAGCATTGTGGGAAAATCTAAACTTTTGGATTTTCCTACAATGCCGACTACGGCGGAATCCCTCCCACTCCTTATATCTTTCTTTCCGTATACATTGAATTTGTATTTAGTAAATGCTATAATGTCCCTATTCAAATTATAAATGTGTTGAATTAGTTACATGTACATATTTTTTGTGCCGCATAAATACCCTGTTGAGGTTGTCGTTCTTTGTCCAGATGTGGAAACAATAAAAGGAAGGGAACGATACAGGGAGAAAACAGGCTATTCCGGCTTTACGGTTGAAACCTTATACGATACATTTATGCAGACAACACCACGGATCGGCTTTTGGCTGGACAATTCCAACCAAACACCACAGCAGACAGCAGAAACCATTCTGAACGCCAGAAAGTCGGTATGATTGTTACATATAAGGGGAAGAAAAATTTCTTTTAGGTACTTTCTTTCCTAAAACTAATGTGATATAATAGCATCATTCCAAAAAAGGAGTAAAAAATATGCGGCAAGGTATTCTTAAATAAAACTATAATCAAATAGTGGGAACAAAGGATTATGATAGTCCCTTTTGTGGGGGCTTGGTTTTTTGTACCCAATTTAAGAATACTTTTGCCTTATCAATTTTGACATATCCGAAAAACAGCAATCACAAACAGGTGTATGCTGTATATGTGTATGTCCGCAAATTATAATCCCCAGTGGTAAAAGTATTTTACTGCTGGGGATTTTTATGCCCTTTGGGGCTGTAAAGGGAGGACAATCACATGAAAATAATCAATATTGGAATTCTTGCCCATGTAGACGCTGGAAAGACGACCTTGACGGAGAGCCTGCTATATGCCAGCGGAGCCATTTCAGAACCGGGGAGCGTCGAAAAAGGGACAACGAGGACGGACACCATGTTTTTGGAGCGGCAGCGTGGGATTACCATTCAAGCGGCAGTCACTTCCTTCCAGTGGCACAGATGTAAAGTTAACATTGTGGATACGCCCGGCCACATGGATTTTTTGGCGGAGGTGTACCGCTCTTTGGCTGTTTTAGATGGGGCCATCTTGGTGATCTCCGCTAAAGATGGCGTGCAGGCCCAGACCCGTATTCTGTTCCATGCCCTGCGGAAAATGAACATTCCCACCGTTATCTTTATCAACAAGATCGACCAGGCTGGCGTTGATTTGCAGAGCGTGGTTCAGTCTGTTCGGGATAAGCTCTCCGCCGATATTATCATCAAGCAGACGGTGTCGCTGTCCCCGGAAATAGTCCTGGAGGAAAATACCGACATAGAAGCATGGGATGCGGTCATCGAAAATAACGATGAATTATTGGAAAAGTATATCGCAGGAGAACCAATCAGCCGGGAAAAACTTGCGCGGGAGGAACAGCAGCGGGTTCAAGACGCCTCCCTGTTCCCAGTCTATCATGGCAGCGCCAAAAATGGCCTTGGCATTCAACCGTTGATGGATGCGGTGACAGGGCTGTTCCAACCGATTGGGGAACAGGGGAGCGCCGCCCTATGCGGCAGCGTTTTCAAGGTTGAGTACACCGATTGCGGCCAGCGGCGTGTCTATCTACGGTTATACAGCGGAACGCTGCGCCTGCGGGATACGGTGGCCCTGGCCGGGAGAGAAAAGCTGAAAATCACAGAGATGCGTATTCCATCCAAAGGGGAAATTGTTCGGACAGACACCGCTTATCAGGGTGAAATTGTTATCCTTCCCAGCGACAGCGTGAGGTTAAACGATGTATTAGGGGACCAAACCCGGCTCCCTCGTAAAAGGTGGCGCGAGGACCCCCTCCCCATGCTGCGGACGACGATTGCGCCGAAAACGGCAGCGCAAAGAGAACGGCTGCTGGACGCTCTTACGCAACTTGCGGATACTGACCCGCTTTTGCGCTGCGAGGTGGATTCCATCACCCATGAGATCATTCTTTCTTTTTTGGGCCGGGTGCAGTTGGAGGTTGTTTCCGCTTTGCTGTCGGAAAAATACAAGCTTGAAACAGTGGTAAAGGAACCCTCCGTCATTTATATGGAGCGGCCGCTCAAAGCAGCCAGCCACACCATCCATATCGAGGTGCCGCCCAACCCGTTTTGGGCATCCATCGGACTGTCTGTTACACCACTCCCGCTTGGCTCCGGTGTACAATACGAGAGCCGGGTTTCGCTGGGATACTTGAACCAGAGTTTTCAAAACGCTGTCAGGGATGGTATCCGTTACGGGCTGGAGCAGGGCTTGTTCGGCTGGAACGTAACGGACTGTAAGATTTGCTTTGAATACGGGCTTTATTACAGTCCGGTCAGCACGCCGGCGGACTTCCGCTCATTGGCCCCGATTGTATTGGAACAGGCATTGAAGGAATCGGGGACGCAGCTGCTGGAACCTTATCTCTCCTTCATCCTCTATGCGCCCCAGGAATACCTTTCCAGGGCTTATCATGATGCACCGAAATACTGTGCCACCATCGAAACGGTCCAGGTAAAAAAGGATGAAGTTGTCTTTACTGGCGAGATTCCCGCCCGCTGTATACAGGCATACCGTACTGATCTGGCCTTTTACACCAACGGGCGGAGCGTATGCCTTACAGAGCTGAAAGGATATCAGGCCGCTGTCGGTCAGCCGGTCATCCAGCCCCGCCGTCCAAACAGCCGCCTGGACAAGGTGCGCTATATGTTTCATTAGCAAATTATGAGGAGATGTATCTATTATGGGATATAGAGATGATTATTTTAAAGAAAACAAATCTAATCATGGTTGGTATACATGCAGAAAATGCGGTAGAAAAGTACGTAAAAGTGATTTAGATGTTGATCATATTGTTCCTCAAAGTTATGGTGGTGGAGATGGATTAGATAATCTCCAAGGTCTCTGTGCTCATTGCAATCGTTCTAAACGAGATAGTTTAAGAGATACACCTAGTGATTATGTTAGTCATAATGCTGATAGAGCTAAGAAAAAACTTTTTGACTTATTTGATTTAGATTAAAATAAATATTATTATAAAGGGGTTGTTTAAATGGGTTTTTTTTCCGACATGGCTAAAAGCATAGAAAAAAAAGCAAATAGAATAAATGAGACTTATGAAGAAGGCTTATATTTAGATGAAGAAACTTTATTTAAGCGATATCGTTCTTCTTCTGGTGAAAAAAAACGAATTTATGCACGTGTAATAAAAGATCGTTTTTCTCAAGAAGAACTTAACGAATTCCATCGTCAAGGTTTAATCTAATATAAAAACACAACTAATAAAATATTCTATTATTAACAATAAAGAGGTATACTACTTTGAGTATACCTCTTTATTGTTATTTTAATAAAAATACTCATATTGTTCAATAAGGTTCTACTTTAAAGACATTAATAATTTTTTACTCTAATCAGTCTATAAAATAAACTTATCAATACTTTTATAAACGTTTATTTACATATAAATCTTTGTAGACTATAATATTTATATACACAATTTAATTATACACATACCTTAATACACAATACATATTACACATTACATAAGAAAGGATTCATTATGAAAAAAATATTTGGATACGCTCGTGTTAGTAGTAAGGACCAAAATTTAGATCGTCAACTTGATGCTTTAAAAAAATACGTTCCTAATTCTCAAGACATTTTCTATGATAAACAAAGTGGAAAAGATTTTAATCGTCCTAAATATCAACAACTTCGTTTGATGTTACGTGAAGGAGACGAATTATATCTCACAGAATTGGATCGTTTAGGTAGAAATAAAAACGAAATAAAATCTGAACTAGAATACTTTAGACAGAAACAAATTACTGTTCATTTTTTAGATATTCCTACAACTATGACAGATTTTTCTACATTTGGCTTTATGCAAAAATCTATTATGGATATGATAAATAGTATTCTTATTGAAGTTTTAAGCACTCAAGCTGAAAATGAAAGATTACTTATGAAAAAAAGACAACGAGAAGGTATTGCTGCTGCTAAAGCTAGAGGTAAACACTTAGGTCGTCCTAAAGCCAAATATCCAGTAGAATGGAAAATTATCTATGATAAATGGAAAGCTAAAGAAATAACCGCAGTCGCTGCTTTTACTTATCTTAAGTTAACAAAATCTACATTTTATAACCTAGTAAAAAAATATGAACATAATCTATAACGAAACATATACTTTTATGACTTGGAAGATAATATCATAAAAAAACAGCAGGTATAGTATTTGCTATACCTGCTGTTTTTTATCTTTACTTCAAATAATCTTATCAAACAAGTATATTACTTAGTTATTAATTGTAATTGTTGTAGATGTAATATATCTTGTTCATTCAATCCAGTATTTTGGGCTATAAAATCAATAGACATATTAGCTTTTAATAAATTAATAGCAACTTTTCTAATACCTTCTTAAATTCCCTATTATAAGCCTTCTTCTTTATATAAATTCATATAAAAATAATAATCTCTTATTGCTTTTTTTCTTTATTCATACACTCTACGTTCTATTTTATTCTATAGAAATGTATCTTCAAATTCTACTACTTCTTTAATTGCTGAAGTTGTCATCGTTATTTCCTCAAAAATTAAAGCTTTATTCTACTTTTATTTTGTTTATTTCTTCTATACTTAAATTAGTATATTTAGAAATAAGCTTTATATCTACTTTATCTTTTAGCATATTTTTTGCAGTTTGTATAGCTTGCTGATATAAACCCTGTTGCAAACCTTTCTGTAAGCCTTCTTGTAAACCTTCTTCTTTATATGAATTCATATAAGAATAATAATCTCTTATCGCTTTTTCTCTTTGTTCATACGCTCTACGTTCTATTTTATTCTGTAAAAATGTATCTTCAAATTCTACTGCTTCTTTAATTGCTGGAGTGGTCATCGCTATTTCCTCCAATTCTTCTTTACTATATTTTCCTGAAAAATAAGCAATCCATGCTTCAGATGCTCTTATTTTTCTCATATCCTTTAAAGTAAATTTGGGCAATTCTAGAAAATGTATCTCTATATGATCTGTGAGCTTATTATGAGATTTCACATTTAATAGATTATAGATATTATGCCAATCCTGTTCATCTTCTAAATAATTAAATGCTAATAGATTTATAGCTATAGCCTTTTTTAACTTCTTATATTCTGCACCTTTTTCTAGTTGCTCTGAATACATTTTTGACCAATAGTATAATGAACGCTCAGCCATCAATTTAAACGGACAAACTTGTACCTCGATATCTACTTGTGTGCCATCATTCAAATCCGCTCTAATATCTAATTTAGATAGTTTTCCATCTAATGTTAATGGTTCATTATCTTTATCTAAAAAGGTTATATCTGTAAAACAATTTTTATCATCTTTATTCAAAATTCCATTTAAAAAGCTAAGTGTTAAATTCTTTCTTTTTTTATCTCCTAGAAGCTTTTTAAAATATAAATCATTTAATCTATTGAAATTTTCCATTATATTCACTCCTTACTTCATATTATATCAAAACTCTAAAATAGATTTAATCTTATCATAAGTTAAAGCTCGACCATTTATCTTTTCCAGTGATGGTTTAAATCTATTAACAAATATCTTAGTATTGAAATCTATATCTACATCATCATTCTTCAATGATTGATAATTATATCCCAGTCGTAAAAATCGAATAGTTGCGAGGATTTTTACCCTTGTATCTTCATTAAAGATTTTCACATAATTCACCTCAAAACATATATAATTTATTATAACAAAATTTATTAATGCAACATAATAATAAATAAATTCACATAACAAAAGATAATTTATTATAGTTATTAGCAAAATAACTTTAAATTTAATACATTAATCCCACTATTAATACACAATAAAGATTACACAATTTAATATTACACAACTTAAAATTACACAATGATTATTGAATATAAAAAAAAGGATATATCTTTAGATATATCCTTTTCTAGTTAATTTTATAAAAAACATCATATTCATTCTTTTATTAACGGCTTTATTATAGACTTCATTAAATTTTCCATTTTATCATTACTTACCAACATTGATTCAATAGATGCTGTCATATACTTATTCTTATCTAGTTTATTTAAATCTAATTCATAACCAGCATTTTTAGCTAAATGATATAGAAATAATCTTTGTGTACGACCATTGCCTTCTCTAAAAGGATGCAAAGCATTTATATCTCCAAATAAATCAGCTGCTTTTTTACAAAATTCATCTTGAGATATTCCTTTTAAATAATTTTCTTTTTCTAATTTCTGAAAAATAGTATCTGCAAAAGAATAAATATTTTCTACTGGACAAAAAAAACATTTACCTTTTGATATATTCACTTTTCGTACCATTCCTGCCCATTGATATATTTCTTTAAACAATTCTTTATGCATACTTTTTAAAGTATTAAAATTAAACTTTTTATAGTTCTTTCTTCGAATAATAATTTCATTAAATGTAGCAATCTTTCGTTCATGTTCATTTAATATAAATATATCTTTAATACCTAATTTATTTTCTAATATATAATCATTATTCTTCAAAGTCATACTGAATAATACACCTCTCCTTATATTATAAAGTATGCAGTACTTAATCAATTACGTATTAAGTTAAAATTTAGTGCCATATTTTCTAGTTAATTCACGCATAAAAATAGCTTTTCCTTCTTCCACAGATATTTCATTATTAGCCACTTTATTAAATACCTCTTTTTCTTCAGCTGTATATACAAAATCCTCTAATTCGAAACTTTTCATTGCTGATTTTACACAATCCTTTATTGTCATTTCTATGCTCTCCTATACTAACAAATTTCACTTATACATTAATATTAGAAACCATATTATCTTTATTAAAGATTTTTACGAACTTGATTACCTAACTCTTCTAACGTTATTTCTCCTTTAATGTATCTCTCTGATAATTTTCTGTATTCATCACTTATAATACAAGCTTCTAACTCACAAGAAGCTATACCATATTCTATAATTTTACGTCTATATTCTTGCTCTGCTTTACTAATCATTTTTACTCCTCGTACGATTCGCCCTATATATCTAAATTACACATCAAATTCAATGCAAATATACCTAGTAAATATTTCGATATATCACTTACTTTTATTTGAAGGAAGATTTCTACGAATTATCTTTCCCATTTCTTCTAATGTCATCTCACCTTTAATATATTTCTCGGATAGTTTTCTATATTCATCACTTATAATACAGCCCTCCAACTCACAAGTAGCTATACTATATTCAACCGCTTTGCGTCTACGATTTTGTTCAGCTATACTAATCATTTTTTACTCCTCATATTATTTATTTACCAAATAATCAGCACGTTTTAATGCTGGCTGTAAAATTTTTTCTCTACGCATTTTTAATATTTGTATATAAAATTGTTTTCTTACTGATGTTAATACTTCAATACTGTTAATAAAGTCTTTTATTTCATCAGATTTTTTCTCTATCTTAGGTATCATTTTTTTTACAGCTTCCAAACAATCATTGTTTAAAGTTGTTTGGAAAAACTCATGATAATTTATCCTTTTTCCATTTTGTTTTATTACTGATTTTGGAAAAGTATATATTCCTTTGTCTAATTCATTAGGAGGATTTAAAAAGTCTTGTAACTGTTCATCCGTAAATTCTGGATAAAGACAAGAAGCACAATCAAAAATAGGTGCTAATTGTTTAGTACCTGTTTTCTCATTAACTAAAAAACCCCAATTTCCATTATGCCTATTAAAATTTCCTAAATAAGCATCAACAATAAACATAGTCCAAAATCTTTTTCTTACTTCATCTGAAGGACAAAAATTTTGCCTATCAATAGCTTCTAAAATTTCTATAAGTTCCGTACTAAAACCATTAGATGAATTTTCCGTAAGAACGGAGTTTTTTATATTTAAAAACTCATATAAGTATTCATCTTTTTCTTTGAAATCCTTACAAGCTACACACAATTTTTCTCTTTCATTATCATAAATTTTACCAAGAATAACTTCTTGTGTCGGAATATCCAACATGGAATATACTTTTGAAGAAATATACTCTGATAATATGCTATTTTTCTTTCCATTATATTCTATTTTTAGCATATATGGATTTCCTTTAAATAATACTCCTTTTTTTATGCCATTAACTCCACCATAAGCTCTAAAACTAGGATTATTTTTTACTATTTCAGTAAAATCTATTATCACAAAAAACCTCTTTTCTATTTTAATATATACTTAACATCCTATATTAAACTATTACTTCTATCTTTGTATAAAAATAACATCACTATTCTTCTTTTTTACTCATACAAATACCTATTTCTTTGGTAATGTCTTATCTATTTCATTACCAAGTTCTTTCAAAGATAACTCTCCATTAGCATATCGTTCATAAAGTTTTTTAGTTTCATCAGTAAAAATACAACCTTCCATTTCGCAACTTCCCATTGCATAAGCAAGTTGTTTATGTCTACGTTTACGTTCTGCTATACTAATCATTTTGTAGCCTCCAGGTACTAAATATAGTTTTTGAAAGATACCATTTTAAAATTTAATACTATATTTCTTATATTAATATTATATCATATTTAATATTTACTAAAAATTTATAATATTCTATAATAAAAGAAGATATCTTATCACTTAAAAAGAACAAAAACAAGATAAAGCGCATTTACACAAAACTCAATACTTGAGTTTTGTATGCGCCACCTTCCAGCTGGACCGGAACCGCTATTGCGGACAGCTTTGCTGTAAAAAATCTTTCAGATTTTTAATATTAGAGGAAAGGAGATATAGTCATGGCACATTATTATTTTGAAAATACACCACATGGCAAAAGAAAAGATGGCACAAAACTTAATACAGCTACTCACTTTGACTATATCTTCCGTGAAGGTGATTATGCCAATATGAAAAACAGACAAGAAGATTTAAAAATAACCTCTTTTGGTAATTTACCTGACTGGGCTGACAATCCACGTGATTTCTGGGAAAATGCAGAAAAATATAGAAGTAAACCTAATGGTAGAGCTTATAGAGAATTTAAATTTGCACTTCAAGAAGAACTAACACTTGAAGAAAATATTCAATGCATTGAAAAATTTTTAAAAGAAACTGGGATAAAAGATAATCATGTGTATTCTTATGCCGTCCATGATAAAGTAGCTACCTTCTCAAAAGAACATAGAAATATACATTGTCATTTGATGTTCAACGAAAAAATAATTGAAAAAAATAGACCACTTGAAGCTGATATGTATTTCAAGAATTATGCTAAAAATAATCTTGGTGAACCTACAAAAGGTTATCGTTCATCAAGAGATTTCTCAACAAAAACAGCTACTATTAATTTTAGAAAACTCTTCGCTGACATAATAAATGACAAATTCCAAGAAAAAGGTCTTGATATATCAATTAGTGAAAAGAGCTTAAAAGCTCAAAGACAAGAGCTTTTAAATCAAGGGAAAGTGGAAGAAGCTGAACTTTTAAATCGTACACCTGCACCTCATCTAGGAAATGCTTATAAAAATCCTGCAATTTTAGAACGTATCATGGAAAAAATTGATGAAACAGATGCAAAAGCTGATGAAGCAGCAGATGGATTTATGGAACAAGAAAAAGAAGAAAATTTATCTATTCAAGAGCAAAAAATACAACTATTCGCTAATGATGTAGTAATAAGACAAGTAGCTAAACAAATACAACAAGAACGTTTACGTCTAAAAAAAGAACAACAAGCTAAAAAAGCCATAGCTGAAGCCGAAGAAATTAAGCAAGAAGCTATGATAATAACTACTGGTGATATATGCAAACATTTAGATACAAAAATAAATGAATTTGAAGAAAAAGCTGCTGAAAACTTAGCTGTTTTTAAAACTGCCCAAAAAAATATTTTAAGTGAACAACGCCTTGAATTATTAGCTAAAGACAAGATGTTTAATAATAATTACAGTAAAGATATAAAACAATATGATAAACTCTCCAAAGAATTAAAACAAATAAATAGTATTTTGCCTACTTTATATGGAAAAGCAGATAAAATAAAAGAACTAAGCTCTTTAAGCCAAAAAAGCCAAGAGCTTAGTTCAAGTCGCACAAAAATAGGTAAACGTATAAGTGCCTATAAAATTGAATTAACTACTAACCATGAAAAATACACTTCTATTTTAAATCAGCTAAAAAAAGAAAACGAAGATGCTATATCCAAAAATAAAATTTTATATGCACGTTACAAATACGATATGCTTCAAGTACAAAAATATAAAACAGCTTTAGATAAACTATCTAAAGAAGATAAAAACACTATAATCTTTAGCGATAAAATTTCCTCAAAATTAGAACATAAAAGCAAACTAAATGGAATAACTCCATTAAAAGATTTACCATCTATTACAAATAACAATAATACCTACTTTATAATTGATAAAAATAACAATAAAGCAGTAAAAATAGGTGATGATATCATCCAAGGAAAAGTACCAGTATATTATTTAAAAACAGATAACACTAAAATTTCTATTCAAAAAAGCAATGAATTTGCTTTTTTATATGCTCGCAAAAAACAAATTTCTAACATATTACAAAAGAAATTAAATGAACACCCAATTATACAAGAAGCTTACCAACAACGACAAACATTTATAGCAGACAAAATTTCTAAAATAGCTGATAATATAGTAAATAATGACATAAAACAATCTAAAACAACATGGCAAGAAAACGAACAAATAACAGATAAAACCAAACTAGCTGAAAAGAAAATGTATAATGAGTGGAGTTTATAAAAAACATTTTACTTTTCTTTATAAGTGTTATATTATAACAATAAAGAAACAAATATTTCCGTTTTCCTGATAGACGGGGTATAAATGGTCAGGACGCGATATATTTCCGTTTTCCTGATAGACGGGGTATTAAATGATCAGGATTCAAATATGGCTCTATCTTTTTAGATAGAGCTTTTAATTTATTTAAAAGGATATTATGAAAAATAAAACCGTGATATATAATGTAGATGATGCTATGTACTTTATATATTAAATAAAAATCAGCATGATGTTCCACGTGAAACAGTTACACAAAATAATATACACAATAAAAACATACACAATTTTATATTCAATCTTTTAAAATAAATATAAGAAAAAGAGCTAAGAATAAGTTATTTCTTAGCTCTTTTTCTTATATTCTTTTTGACAATCTTTAATCCATAAACATTCATTATTTGTACAACTATATTGTGCATAACATGGATTGTTTCCTTCTTTTTCCTGTAAAATATGTACCATTTCTGCTTTTCTTATCTTTTTAGGAAATTCAATATTTCTTTCTTTAGCAATAGATTTAATATCTTTTATTGTTGGCATTTTTATACTCCTTTTATAAAAATATATACTTAGTATATAACATTTTATTACATAATTCTAGTTACACAATTTATATTACACAACTTAATATACACAAATTAAAATTAATCATATTTAATATATGTTATAATAATTGTGTATATTATTTATAAAATAATCTTAATTGAAAGGATATCATTATGACTAAAATCATATCTATCATCAATCAAAAAGGTGGTGTAGGAAAAACTACCATTAGCCAACATTTAATAGTAGGATTAAGGAAAAAAAATTTCCGTGTCTTAGCTATAGATTTTGACACTCAATCCGATTTATCTTTTGCTTTTAATATAAAAAATAAATTCTCAATATATGATGTAATCAATAATCCTAAACAAAATATTAATGAAGCTATTGAAAATGATTTCTTAGCTGGCTCACCACTACTATCTAGCATTAACTTCAAAACAAAACATAATAAAGAATACTTACTTAAAACAGCTTTAACAAAAATAATCTATAAATATGATTATATCATCATTGACACACCACCAGCTTTGTCAGATTTAACAATCAACGCTTTAACAGCATCAGATGAAGTTATTATAGCTTCTCAAGCAGATATATTAAGTTTAAAAGGTATTGGTCAATTATCCCAAACAATTCAAGCTGTAAAAGAATATACAAATACTAATCTAAAAGTAAAAGGTATTTTATTAACAAGATATAATAATCGAACAGTATTAGCAAAAAGTGTAGCTAATATGCTGGAGGAAACAGCTACTCAGCTAAATACAAAACTATTCAAAACAAAAATCAGAGAATGTAATGCTATAAAAGAAGCTCAAGCAGAAAGATCTAATATCTTTGATTATAAAAAATACTCAACAGCTGGTTTAGATTTACAAAACTTTATAAATGAATACTTAGAGGAATAACTATGAAAAAATTTGATAAATTAAATGATGCTATAAATCCTGCACTCGGATTTATTAATACACAACAAAAAGATACACAATCTAAAACTACACAAATAAAAAATACACAGTTCAAAGTTATTGATGATAAAGGAAATGTTACTCAAGTACAACTTCCTGAAGGAACAACTATTAACAACATATTTCGTGAAAAACGTACTAAACGAGTCCAATTAGTTATGCAACCAAGTAAATTTAATCAAATGAAAAAACACTGCCAACAAAATAATATCAGTGTAAATGATTTCATTAATACTTTAATAGAAAATTATTTTCATAAAGAAAAAGAATAAGCAGGATTACAGTCCTGCTTATTTTTTCTATTCTCTATAAAATATTTGTATACTAATAACAACCTGCATTAAAAATTTTTAAGTAAATAAATATTTTAATTATCACCATAACCACTGTTAGCAGTACCTATATAAGGAAATTTCTTAACTCTCTCAAGAAATCTATTGACAACAAAAATTTAAAATAGTACACCTTGAGAGAGTTAAGAAATTAAATAATAGCTATACCTGTAGTATAATTCTACTACAATATAGCTATTATTATCTTTACTTTATACACCCATCGGTCGTTGAAGTTTCTTTAATAATCTTAACTAGCCACTGCTTCTACACAGCAAAAGTTATAACAGTGGTCTTATCGCCCTCACTGCACTAAATTTCTTTAGTAACTTTTATACGGTACTTTCGCACCCGATACTTAGCCCCCGCTGACTTATTTAACCATGTACATACATACTTTTATATTCAAGTATAAAAAAAAGCCGTCAAAACGGCTCATATTTTTATATGTATTTAGGCATTTATGGGAGTTTGTCAGCACTTTACCCACTTACGTCAATAGATAATGGTTAAGCACATTATCTATACCGTGCAAATTTATCGCATCCGCTCGCAACACAGTTAGCATGAATTTCTTTCATACCTTAGTTTATACACCTTGCCAAGTGTGGTTTCCCCTCTCTGATTAAGCCTCAGAGCGTGCTGATATGGTTTAATCCCATATCTGATTTTAGATACTAAAAAACACATCATAAACTTTTCTGTGTTTATAATGTGCCTACTTAACCTACCTAAAATCATTAAATTTTCTTGACATGTGTTGACATATTGCTATTATCTCAGTATAATGAACTTAGGAAATAACTGAGCAACTTATGTGGGTAGGTTGTTCGGCAAGACTAATCGTGCTACCAACACGATTAGTCTTTTTTATTTTCTAAAGGTATTTATATTCTTTTGTCATTTCTTATGATTCTATAATATATGAAATTAATTTAATTGTCAAATAACTTTTATTATATAGCAAATTTCATCTCATAATTTGATTTATTCTGATAATTATGGTATTATAATAAAGCAAAAAATGCTCATGTACCATAAAGTAACAGAACAACAAATTCCAATGACAGCCGCTGCTATTCTGTATAAATCTGTTTTTACTTGATTTTTTAACCCATTTATGATATGCTTTAGAAAAAATGAGTGAGGTGGAAAGATGATTAACTTTTCTTGCAAATAAATTGGAATATACAGTGATACTGTGTTTTACAGTACCATTGTACCCATTGCAAGAAAGTTAAAAGTCTATTCACTCGATATATCGTAGGCGTATCACTCTTGATAGGGGTGATACTATTATGCTGTGACGAGCTGCAAGAATTGACTTTCTTGCAGCTCTTATTTTATGTTCTTTATCCCTGGAATAAAGGAGGAATGCGATATGTCGATGATCCGAGTCGAGAACCTTACCTTTGCCTATCCATCCAGCTATGATAACATTTTTGAAAATGTCAATTTTCAAATTGATACAGATTGGAAACTTGGGTTTGTTGGAAGAAACGGTAGAGGGAAAACAACTTTTCTAAATCTCTTGCTTGGAAAGTACGAATACCACGGGAAAATACAAGCCTCTGTGCAATTTGATTACTTTCCATATCCTGTGAACAACAAAAACAGATTAACTACGGATATTCTCTCGGAAGTCTGCCCGCTGGCGGAAGAGTGGGAGCTGTTGAGAGAACTATCCTATCTGGAAGTCCGTGATGATGTACTTTGGAGGCCATTTTTTACGCTTTCCAATGGAGAGCAGACCAAGGTGCTGCTTGCCGCTCTATTTCTGAATGATGGACACTTTTTACTGATTGATGAACCGACAAACCATTTGGATATGAAAGCCAGAGAAACCGTTTCAGCATACCTGAAACGGAAAAAGGGATTTATCTTAGTCTCTCATGATCGCTGTTTTTTAGATGGCTGTGTTGACCATATCCTGTCGATCAATCGGTCAAACATCGAAGTGCAAAGCGGAAATTTTTCTACTTGGTTCACCAACTTCCAGCGTCAACAAGAATTTGAACTCGCTCAAAATGTGAAGCTGAAAAAAAGCATTGATAATATGCAAAAGGCCGCTAAAAGAACTTCTGTCTGGTCAGACCGAATTGAAGCGTCAAAATATGGGAACGGCCCGGTTGACCGAGGATATATTGGTCACAAATCTGCCAAAATGATGAAACGCTCAAAGGCTATCGAAGTGCGGCAGCAACGTGCAATCGAGGAAAAGTCCGGCCTTCTCAAAAATTTGGAAACCGTAGAAGATTTGAAAATCGCTCCGCTTCTCTATTTTTCAGATACCTTAGTGACTTTCTCTGATGTTGTACCGATTTTTGACGGCAAAAATGTCTGCCAGCCAATCTCGTTTACAGTAAAACAGGGAGAACGCATTGCCCTTGATGGAAAAAATGGTTCTGGGAAAACGAGCCTTCTAAAGCTACTGGTTGGGCAACAAATAGAACATCGTGGGACAGTTGCAATAGGTTCTGGCATGATATTGTCCTATGTACCTCAAGATACTTCTATGCTGAACGGTTCGTTATCAGAGTTTGCGGAAGCCAATCGTGTTGATGAAAGCTTGTTTAAGGCAATCTTACGGAAAATGGATTTTTCACGAATACAGTTTGAAAAGAAAATGGAGGATTTTTCAGCGGGACAAAAGAAAAAAGTGTTGATAGCAAAAAGCCTTTGTGAACAAGCACATCTGTATGTGTGGGATGAACCTCTTAACTATATTGACATCTATTCTCGAATGCAAATTGAAAATCTGATTAGGGAATTTTCTCCTACAATGATCTTCGTAGAACATGATCTTGCATTCAGAAATAACATGGCGACAAAAAGCATTTGCCTGGCTGCCGAATAGCAAGATCAGCCGAGCTATCACCGTTCTTCAGACCCTTGTTATCGCCCTCGGCGCTGGCCTCGGTATCTGGGGTGTCATCAACCTGCTGGAAGGTTACGGCAACGACAACCCCGGCGCCAAGAGCCAGGGCATGAAGCAGCTCATGGCCGGTGCTGGTGTAGCCGTAGTCGGCATGGTCCTTGTACCTCTGCTCTCCGGGCTTTTCTCTGTCTAAGCGTCTCCGTATGAAATCCTTGCCGCTCCCGCAGCTTTGCGGGGGCGGCGGAAAGGAGGTTGACACCGTATGGATTTCTTACTTGAAGCCCTGACAAATTGGCTGAAAGAAATGCTGGTGGGCGGTATTATGAGCAACCTTTCGGGGATGTTTGACAGTGTAAATCAGCAGGTCGCGGATATATCCGTACAGGTAGGCCAGACCCCACAGGGATGGAATGGCAGTATTTTCAGCATGATTGAGAATCTGTCCAACTCCATCATGGTGCCGATTGCAGGTGTGATCCTGGCTATCGTGATGACCGTAGACCTGATCCAGATGATTGCAGACAAGAACAACCTGCATGATGTGGATACCTGGATGATTTTCAAGTGGGTGTTCAAATCAGCTGCCGCCATCCTCATTGTCACAAACACATGGAATATCGTGATGGGCGTCTTTGATATGGCGCAGAGCGTAGTGGCGCAGGCGGCAGGGATTATCAATTCGGATGCGTCCATTGACATTTCCTCAGTTATGACCGATCTGGAACCGAGGCTGATGGAAATGGATCTGGGACCGCTGTTCGGACTGTGGTTCCAATCCCTCTTTATTGGCATTACTATGTGGGCGTTATATATCTGTATCTTTATCGTTATTTATGGCCGTATGATCGAAATCTACCTTGTGACTTCGGTGGCTCCCGTTCCAATGGCTGCAATGATGGGTAAAGAATGGGGCGGTATGGGACAGAATTACCTCCGATCCCTGCTGGCGCTGGGCTTTCAGGCGTTTCTCATTATCGTCTGCGTGGCAATTTATGCTGTGCTGGTGCAGAACATCGCTCTGGAAGATGACATCATCATGGCAATCTGGAGCTGCGTGGGCTACACCGTACTGCTATGTTTTACGCTGTTCAAAACCGGCAGTCTCGCAAAATCAGTCTTTCAGGCTCATTAAACTATGTCGGGAGGTACATTATGAAAGAGATAACTTTAGGAACACTTTTTGACGGGATAGGGGGTTTCCCCTTTGCCGCCTTATTTTATGGAATCCGTCCTGTCTGGGCAAGTGAAGTTCTGCCGACAGCCATATCGGTCACAAAACGGCATATTCCAGAAATGGTCCATGTAGGAGATATTACAAAACTGGACGGACGCAAGCTGCCACCTGTGGACATCATCACTTTTGGTTCACCCTGTCAGGGACTATCCATCAGCGGACGCAGGTTAGGGTTAGCGGATGAGCGCAGCGGGTTGTTTTCTGAAGCAATCCGTATTATTCGAGAAATGCAGGAGGTAACACATGGACAATATCCGCAAATCGCAATATGGGAAAACGTCCCCGGAGCTTTGTCATCCGCAGGAGGATGTGACTTTGCGGCTGTGCTGCAAGCGTTCACAGAAACCCCGGTTCCAATGCCTTATTCTGGGCGATGGGCCAACGCCGGAATGGTACGAAGCCGAGGAATTGATCTCGCTTGGTGCGTGTACGACGCCCAATATTTCGGAACAGCACAGCGACGCAGGCGCGTGTTCCTTGTCGCTGATTTT
>OGUC01000549.1_pt1 | contig 21127 bp, 40 predicted proteins | sample 1573701 | NCBI WGS metagenome assembly OGUC01 (sample SAMEA2582017, study PRJEB24529) | metagenome | biome: Human gut stool | place: China | collected 2011
TTATACGAATACAACAACTTCACTGACATTGAGATGCGGGTGTGGGGTATTGGCGCCCCGCAAGACTTCGAGTATCGCCTTTGCCCCTCTTGCATGGCAAAGCTGAACGACTGGCTGAAAGGAGAAAAAAGTGAGTAAGAAAGTTTCAGACATTCTGCCCAAGACCGAAATCTTGGCGCAGTTGGCAGAAGAAGCATCCGAAGTGGCACAGGCTGCGTTGAAGCTGCGCCGTGCGCTTGGTGGAACGAACTTGGTGGTTGTTGTTCCGTCTGGTGGATTGCAAGGAATCTGAACAACATCGAAACGAAGATGAAGAGGTGAGAACGTGAAGCTGGTTGATGTTGAGCCAATCATTGCGGCGTGGAAAACTGTTGGTGTTGACAAAAAGAATGAAGCGAAGTCATTTTTGGATAGCAAAAACTTCATCGTATACATACAAGGACAAATCAGAAGCAGCATTGGAGATGTGTTTTTAGATTTAGCCAACGTATTGGAAAAATCCGAGCCCGCCAATATATGGTTTGATGCCAAGAAAGTTTTACCAGAAAAAGACAAAGAAGTTCTCGTAAAAAGAGAAAAATTCGGCATTGAAATTGCATTTTTATCTTATGACGGATTATGGCAAGAGCACGACGAGTACATTGTATTTGGAGATGTAACTCATTGGGCGTATCTTCCAGAACCGCCAAAGGAGGTCTGATACATGGCAACACCCCCGAAGCGTGGTCGTGGCAGACCGCCGCTGACCGAAGCTGAAAAGAAAAAGCGTGAGAAGCGAGCGCAAAAGGCGAAAGAAGAAGCCGCTGCGAAGCGTGAGAAAGAACGTGAGAAGAAGAAGCAACAGATGCTTAACAAACGAAAATCTATCCGCTCACAGGTGAGTAAAAAGGTGAAAGAACAACAGGAGTTAGCAATCACGAGGTCTAAGATGCTAAATACAGGGGATTTGCAGTCGAGAATCGGCGATGAAGAGGACAAGAAAGTTGTCGGCATGATTGCAGCAAAGTATTTTGGCGACCTTCCGAGCGTGGACATGAACAACCCGATTGAAGTGCAGCAACGCCTTGACTTCTTCTTTGACGCTTGCATCGAAGCCAGAATCTCCCCTGTGGTGGAATGGATTGCGTTGGTTCTGGGCATCGAATGGCCTAGCCTGAGACAGATTATGACAGGCAAGCGCCGTGATGACAGCTTGCAGCAGAAGTACATCTTGAAGCTGATTCTACAAATGCAGTCCATGTGGGCGTACAACGGTATGTACGGTCAGGAAAACCCGGCAGAGTGGATTTTCAGAGCCAAGAACTACTTTGGTATGCGTGACAACGTGGAAGTCACCGTTGCACCGCCTGAACAGCCGTTGGGCGATGCCCAGAGCGCAGAGCAGCTCGCCCAGAAGTACCAGACGGCTTTGCCGAAGGGGATTGATGTGGAGTACAAAGAGGTGATGGAGGAGTGAAAGAACTCATTGCTTTCTTTTTATTATCTTGGGCGGTTGCTTTTTTGATTATCAACAATTTTAACGATAAGGAGTAAAACATGAAAAAGGTAACAACTATTATTTCTTCTGTGGTAGCAGCGTTTTTTGTTGCAGTGGTTCTTTTGCTGTGTTTGGAGAGAGTGCCTGTTGGTTATGTAGGCGTTGTTTATTCTGCACGAGGCGTTGAGCAGAACACCTTGTCACAGGGTTGGCACTTTCTTTCTCCCATGAAGCACGTTAGCAAGTTCCCTATCAGTCAGCAGCAGCTTATTTTTTCAGACGACCCAGCAGATTATAACGCAAAAGAACACGCAGATTGGCACATTGATGCCCCCGCAAGCGGTGGAATGGTTGGAGTAAACCTTACCGTAAATTATAACTTCATTCCAGACCGTGTTGTTGAACTTTACAGCCGTTTTAATGGAATGGATGGCGAAACGCTTGTCGAAAGCCGTATTCAGAACAGCATTATCGCCTACGTCAAGGAGGTAACGCCCCAGTTTTCTGTAATGGATATTTATTCTGAAAAGAAAACGGAAGTAAACAACGCAATCACAAATTATTTGAACGAAAAGCTTACAAATGAATACGGAATCAACGTTTCAAGTGCCCTCGTGATTGACGTGGAGCTGGATGACACTTTGACCGAAAAGATTAGAGCAAAAGAACAAGCAAAGCAAGACGCTGAAATCGCTGAACTGAACAAGCAGACTGCTCTTGCACAGGCTGAGACGGACAAGGTGAAGGCTCAGACGGAAGCCGATGTGAAAGTGATCGAAGCACAAGCAGAAGCCGAATCAAACCGTATTGTGTCTGAATCCATTACACCTGAACTGATTCAGATGAAAGAAGCTGAAGCCAGACTGAAGCACGGATGGGTCACTGTCAATGGAGCAGATACCGTTGTAACAAAAGCAGACTAACAGTGAGCATAGAAAGGCAAAGAACATGACTAACGGCGATTTCATTCGCTCTATGACGGACGATGACATCACGGAGAACCTGACACCGGGCATCTGTGAGCTTATCAAACATCGTGACCCGGAGCGTTGCCAGAACCGCGAGCATTGCTTTCATTGTGTCAAGGACTGGCTGAAAGAGAAAAACACAATCATGGTGAGGGCTGACCAATGGGAAAACTGATTGACTTTTCCGACCCTTGCTTACGCACGTTTCTGCCTATCCTCTTGCAAGACCACACGACAGGAAAGAACATTATCTGGGCGACAGAGCCACCGCCTGAACTGGGTGCGGGCTTTGCGGATGAAATCACGTTAGAACAAATCAAGAAATGCCCGCCAGTGCCACGAGTTCTCAAGCGTCTGAATGAGCAGAAGAAGAGAACCAAAGCAAAAGCAGAGGTTTTCACTCCTTCTTGGGTCTGCGAAAAGATGATAGACATGGGCGAAGAAAACGGTGCGATGCCCGATATGAAGAAAGAGCCTATCAAGTACATCCATTCGACAGTCCTTGAAATCACCTGCGGAGAAGCACCATTCCTTGTGAACCGATACGACACGGTAACAGACAAAAAGATTCCAGTACCAAGGCGGAAAGGACTGTTTGACCGCAAACTGAAATGTGTAAACAACTGGTTTGATTGGAATGTCTGGACATGGCACGATGTGGCAGAGGACGCAGCGACGACTACATACGGCTATGAGTGGCAGGGTGATAGCCTGTTGCTTGCAAGAGCAAATATGCTTCTGACATGGCGAGAAAACTTTAAGTGGCTGTTCGGCATAGAGCCTGACGCTGGGAAGGTTCGCAACATGGCTGCTATCATCTCATGGAACATCTGGCAGATGGATGGTCTGAAAAAGACCGTGCCGGGCACGGACATTCCGTGCAAAATCAAAGATTGGAAAGCCGACAAAGAAATCCTGTTTAAGGACGTTGGGGAGGACAACTAATGCAGACTGACAGAGGAATCTACCACAAGCGAGTATGCGACCGCTGCGGAGCGGTACAGGGCGGCAGAATGATGAACCCTGACGAATACTTCAAAGACTGGGCGTGGCGCAGGGACACGGGCGACCTGTGCCCGGAGTGCTACGAGGAATATAAGCGAGTGATCGGGCGGTTCAACATGGGAAAGAGAGGGCAGAGAAGATGAAAGATTACAGAATTTACCGATGCAAGCGGTGCGGTGAAGAAATCATTGCAAAAGACATTGAAATACTTAAAACTGGACAACTTAAGCGTGTTTTGTCAGCAGAAAGCATTACGCTGTTTGCGTTTGAAAGCTTTTGGATTCACCACTGCCAGAATAACAGCATTGGCGTTTGTGAGCTGATTGGATGGGAGGCGGAAGAATGAAAAGATGTTCCGTTTGGCGTTGCAAGCAATGTGGTATGACTATCAACAACGCCGAGAGCGCAAAAATCTATGATAATACCTTTGACGAACTTTTTAGCTCGAATACTGTTTGCAATAACCTTACAGGGTTCGATTTGCCAACCGTTAAATATACGCATCGTTGTGACGCTCAAACAATTGGCTTGTGTGAGTTTATCGGTTGGAGGAAGCAAGAATGATTTACTGCACCACCGAACATTGCTCTTGCATGGGCATCAAGCAGTTCTCCGCTGGCAAGGCTATCCGATGCACAGCAGAATCCTGCAAGAACAAATCTGAGCCGTCCTGTGGCTCTTGCAAATGGTACGCAGAGCCGGAGGACGTGTGTGTGAACGACCAGTCAGAACACGTTGCAGACTTCGTGTGGGATGAACGCGGATGCAAAGAATGGGAGAAGAAAGATGAGCGGAAGTAATGTAATCAGGCTGAGCAATGGCATTCTACTGGACAGCAAAGGGAAACTTTTATGCCAAACTGTGGACAAGTCCTGCTCAAACTGTAAATGGTATGACAGCTTTTCGTGGGTCTGCTGCAATGGTATGTCTGAGTGCAAGACTTATTTTGCAGAACCAGACTATGTGTGCAAAGACTGGGAGAAGAAAGATGACAACAGGGGAGAAAATCAAGAAGCGCAGGATTGAACTTGGCATCACGCAGAAAGATGTTGCGAGGATGATTGGAACAACCAGTGCGTACGTCAGTGCCGTTGAAAAGCAAAAGCGTGGCGTAAAGAAGGAAACGCGGCTGGCAAAATTCGCAGAAGCCCTTCAATGCAGCGTGAACGATTTGAAGTCGGATGTGCCAAAAGGCATGGTAGACCCAACCAATGACGACTTCGGAGCGGTCTGCAACTGCGCTGTCCGCTATTGCTTGGGCAGACGGTCATATATGCCTAGTCTTGTTTGCAGATACATCATCTCGCTTCTGCCGGAGCTGACCGACAAGACGTTGGATTGCTTTGAACGTGACATTGCAGAGCGCAAGCGGACAGGATTTGACTTTGGCGATTCCTGCGACTATGAGACGTGGGATGCGTTCTACAAGGCGGTTTGCACGGAGATTGAAAGGAGAAAGAAAAATGTCTTTGCTTGAAATTGTACTCGGTTTTGTTTTGACGACAATGATTGGTTTTGTGTTCGTTTTTCCGATTTATTTGCTCGAAAAATATATAGTTCTTAGAACTTTGGAAAAATACATAGACAACATAACCTTGAAAGCCATTGCGGTTGTAGCAGTCAATGTTCTTTTCTTTCTTGTTGGGTTTGCAATCATATTTAGCGTTTACGGTTAAGTTTGAATAACACGATTTGAAGAAAGGACGAGCAATGAGAGCCAGACCGATTGATGCCAATGCACTACGGAAACGCATTGAAGAATGGATGCAGGAATTAGAGCAAGAGTTTACTGTTGAGTACGCCTACATGGGATATGCGCTAGATGATGTGCTTGATTACATCGACACTGCACCAACAATCGAGGTAAAAGACAATGGCTAATTATCCAGAATACCTTGAACGAAGCGCACTTATTGAAAGAATCGAGAAAGCGTATTGCGATGGCTGCGAGAGCTACAATGGAGTTAGATGCCGTGCTTGCGGTATTGGCGATGCCATTGACGTTGTGGAAGATGCCCCGACAGCTTTAGAGCGTACCGCTGAATGGATTGTACAGGACGATACGTTCACAAGGTTTGAGTGTAGCAAATGCCACACAAAAAATCATCATACACGTTGGAATTACTGTCCGAACTGTGGTTCTTTGATGGCGAACAAGTTATGAGTAACACACTTTGGCATCCAGCAAGCGAACCGCCACGAGAGCGAACGGAACCTTTGTTGCTTGCTACTAAGACAACGTGGCGTGATGGTAATGGAAAAATGTTGCAAGGCTTCTCGCCGACAGCATACTTTCTAGGCTGTTACGCAGACGGTCAGTTTTGGGACGAGATAGGCGAGAGACTGCCAAAAGATGTGACGGTGACGCATTGGATGGCGTTCCCGATGGTATGAGGTGATGGAAATGGACAAGTATGTATGGCATTCCGTGCGAAACGAGCTGCCGCCAGCTGGTTCTCCGCTCTTGATTTTAGCGACAGAACGTCAGTTCAGAGATGAAGATGGAGATGTTAATGAAGACTGGACAGAAAAGGATATTCGTCTCGGATATTACGACCCTATGTATGAATATGCGTGGCGTGATGAGTATGACGAGTCAATCCACACGGACGAGGATTTCAAAATCACACATTGGATGTTTGCACCCGATATGCCGGAGGACTAAATATGGATGGGTTTGAAGCGTTAACAGAAGCGGTGAACCAATGTGCTGCATCAGTTGAACATTTTGCAAATGCTGTCAGACAGTTCGAAACGCAGTGCGGTTACATCAAGCAGAAGCACAACCGACCTGTATACCGTAAAGGTGCAAAGCTACATGAAGGTTTCAAACGAATTATGAGAACGAGAGAGGGATTTAGAAAATGACAGAACTCAAGAGATGCCCGTTTTGCGGCAAGAACGCAGTTTACATTGGCGTGTGCGATGATGAAGGCAACTTTCATGGTCATTTGGGATGCGAGTACGAACAAGACCCGTGGAGCGGGCTTTCTTATGACTTGCATCACGAAGGATGGGGCGAATGTATCCTTTGCACGGACGGAGACAATCAAAGCATGGGTGGCGCACTGTTTGACACGGCAGAGGATGCTGTCGAAGCATGGAACAAACGCTACAAAGAGGATTGAGCATGGACAAAAAACGAGACAGCTTTACATTCCAACAATACTACTTTGAAGCCATCTCCACACTCAAAAGTAAAGAGAAGTTGGAACTCTACGATGCAATCTGTGCATACGTTTTTGAAGAAAAAGACGCAACTTTGAACTCAAAAAAGGCAGAATCTTGTTTTATTCTGATTAAGCATCTGCTCGATGAAGAATCAAAAAGAAGCGATATTGCGTCAAAAGGATGGTCTACACGAAAGTCAGCTCATCCTCATGTCATAAATGAGATGAAAGTCAGCTCATCTATGAGTTCAAAGTCAGATGACAATGAGCCCATTGTATCAACTGACGGTCAAATGAACGTCAAGACCCTGCCGGAGAGTGCAGTCAAAAAGAAACCTGACATCTTCTCCGACTTTGCTCATGGCGATAAAGCCCTGCTGGAATCCCTGCGAGAGTTCGCACAGATGCGTACAAGAATCAAAAAGCCTATGACAGACCGGGCAAAACAGATGCTCTGCAACAAGCTGGAAAAGTTTGATCGGCATGACTGGAAAGCAATCCTTGACCAGAGCATCTATGCCGGATGGCAGGACATTTACGCATTGAAACAGGATGACCAGTACGAGCAAAGTACGGAGATGGAGTTTCCTAGACTATGACAATGGACGTTCAAACGGTATTTATCGGTGCGCTGATGCTCTGCAAGCCGGGCGTTGTGGATGAAATCATACCAGACCTTGAACTTGACTTATTCAGACCTGAGCTGAGAGATGCTTTTGCGGCTGTTCAGGGCTACTGGACGGTTAGGGGTAAGATAGATATAGTCGAGATAAACACGCAGCATCCAGACGTAGCGCAGACGCTCTTGGCGTGTGTACAAACCTGTGAATCAGAGTGTGTGCGAATTGACAGGGAGCAGATGCAGCGTTGGGCACAGCTTATCAGAGAACAAGCTGCACTCACTCGTGTGCAAGGTCTGGCATTTCAGATGACTAGCGAGCTTACCGACTATTCTGATCTATCAGACATTTACCAGCAGATGGGTGAAGCAATGAGCCTGAAAGCTGAGGAAGAAGATGCGTGGACATACGAGGATGTGCTGAACGACTATGTGCTTCACATGGACGAGAAGCCCGTGTACATCAAGACAGGCCTAGAGCGTCTGGACGAAGCGCTGCACATCTCACCGGGCGATTTCATCATAATCGGCGGCAGACCGTCTGCTGGCAAGACAGCCCTGTCTCTGCAAATAGCAGCAAGCATGGCAAAGCAGGACTATACCGTGTACTATTTCAGCTTAGAAACAAGCAAACGCAAGCTGGGCGCACGTCTGATGGCTAATCAAATATACTGCCCTCTGGACACGGTGAAAAATAAGGCGGTCAGCTTGAATGAGATTGACGGACAGGCAAAGAACATGAAGATGCCCCTATATATCCGCTCCGCTGCCGGAAAGAACGTGGCGTGGATGAAGGCGCAGGCTCTCCGTAAAAAGGCTCAGGTCATCTTCGTAGACTATCTTCAACTCATCCACGAAACAGGCGCAAAGGACAGATATGCCGCCATTACAGCTATATCCATTGCCCTGCACGAACTGGCACAGACCACAGGCATTGTTGTGGTGGCACTGGCACAGCTTAATCGAAACCCATCCAAGCCAGGAGCGACGCCTACCAACTCCGACTTGCGAGAGAGCGGGCAGATTGAACAGGACGCTGACGCAATCATCCTTCTGTCCGGCGATAACCACGACAAGTATCTATTTCGGCTGAGTAAGAACAAGGAAGGTGGGATAGGCGACCTTCCCATTACGTTTAACAAGCAGATTCAACGGTTTGAAGAATATTCGTGGATGAATTGAAAGGAGAAACACATGGATACATTGGAGAAGTTCATAGACAACGTACAAGCAGGAAAGGGAAAATACGGTCTGTGTGATGCTTGCCTGAACCGTCAAGGAGACTACTGCTTGTTTTACAATTTGTATCGGCGAAACGAAAACGGAAAGCATACTGTAACGGCTCAAAAACTCGAAAGGGTAGAACGATGCAACTCTTTTAACTATGTCGGATGGCTGATATAAGCTTATAATCGCTTCTGCGCTCATATCGTCATAGTACAATATTGCCGATGAGAAAATTGAATTATGTGATGAACGAAGGAGAGGACAATATGGAAATGAATCTCGAATGGAAGTCGGTTGAAAATGATGGGAATCCGAAAAAACATGGAAGATATTTGGTGATATGTACCGGAATTGTAATGAATTATAATTCGTTGAAATACAGCGTGATTGAAAGTATTTACGGTTTTGCGGATTTTTGCCCTTGTGAAAGTAGCGATGGAAGGCGTGGATGGTTTATGGATAATCACAACATGGAGGAAGAAGAGTATTATGGCTTCCACATTTACTATGCGATGTACGAAGTGGAGTATTGGGCAAAAATTGATGATTTTCCAAGTACAACTACGTTACAAGCATACAATCTTCACGAAAAATGGGTTCGCGAAATAAACGAAAGAGTTGAAAGAGCAAGGAAAGAGCAAATAAAAAAAGAAGAAGCAGAAAGACTGGAGCATTCTTGTGATGACTGGCTCATACCGATGCTCAAAAAACAAGCAGAAGAATCTCGTGATGGAGTCAAAAAATGAACTATGGCTATGTAAGAGTGAGCAGTGCCGACCAGAACGAAGCAAGGCAGTTCATTGCACTGCAAGAAACAGGGGAAGAGTTCAGAGATGTATTTGTTGATAAGTCCTCTGGAAAGAATTTTAATCGCATCAAATACAACCTCATGCTGCACACTGTCCAAAAGGGCGATGTGATTTTTGTCAAAAGCATAGACCGTCTTGGACGCAATTATGAGGAAATCCAAGAGCAGTGGCGTAGAATCACCAAAGAAAAACAGGTTGACATCGTTGTTTTGGATATGCCTTTGCTCGATACTAGAGCCGAAAAAAACTTGATGGGAAAGTTCATTGCAGACATTGTGCTTCAACTTCTGGCGTTTTGTGCAGAGAACGAGCGTGTCAATATCAAGCAGCGTCAAAAGGAGGGAATCGCCGCAGCAAAAGCAAGAGGAGTTCAGTTTGGAAGAGCAAGAAAACCGCTAACCCCGGAATACTATGAAGCCGTCAGAAGATACAGCATGGACAAGCTGAATCTGGATGAGGCTGCAAAAATCGCAGGTATGCCCACGTCAACATTTCGCCACAAGAGATGCAACGGTCTACCGGTTCAGATAAAGCGATGGGTTCCAAGCGGCATGATTTAAGGAACTATCACAGGGCTGTCAGCAATGGCAGCCTTTTGCATATACGTGCACAGAAACCCTACAAACGCTTTTAGCGTCAGATGACAAACTCATCGACCGAATACAGAAAACGGCTCTGACACGGCTCTACGGGGCTGTGGGCGCATTGTAGAGGTCTACGACTATTGCAGGAGGAGAAAATGGAATACATGACAGCCGATACAAAGGTCAATGGGTACATGGTTTACCCTCGATTCCTCTCGACTATTGGCGTTAGCCCAACAGAGAAAATTGTTTACATTTACCTGTTCAATCGTGCAAGGTCGTCACAGAGGGCAAGCAGAAGCGGAAAGTTTGCTGACCAACTAGGGCGAGTATACATCGTGTATCCCATCAAAGACCTTGCTGCCGATACTGGATTCACAGAACGATGGGTCAAGAAGTCTCTGAAAGAGCTGGAAGAAGCCGGGTTGATCGAGCGCAAGCGTGAAGGAAAGAACAAGCCCGATAAGATATACGTCAAAGTGCCGAAAGAATCGTCAAAGAGCGAAAAGGGAGGTGAACAATCATTCACCTCTGAGGGGAACGATGCTTCACCTGTGAGGGGAACAATCGTTCACCTCCTTAATATAGAAGAAAAGAAAAGAAAAAAAGTTATTAAGAAAGCGGGCGACCCGCCCGATGGGAACGCCAGCACGCCGGACTTCGAGGATGTGAGCGAGTATTTTTTGGATGCCGGATGTGAGAATAGGCTTGCCAGCAGGTTCATGAACTACTATGAGGGAACAGGTTGGATGACCAAAACCGGAAAGCCTATAACAAACTGGAAGGCCTTTGCTGATATGTGGATTGACAGAGAGCAAGAGAAGCAACAGTACTGTGAACCAGAGTTCAATCGCCTGTAAAGGTTCTTTCCCCCTACAACCCTCTATCTCCAAAAGCTATACCGTTAGCCAGCAGAGCAAGCCGTTACCAGCATCTGCCGTCAAGCTCTATTGGCTGAATAAAGGCAGACCGTCCAGCTGACCTCTACGCTACGTCACCCTCTATCGTCCGGCGCACCGCGCCGACCGGGTGACCTTCAACGGTAGCAGCATCTAGCCTATTACCATCTGCGACTATTTCACATGGAGAATTGACTTCATTTTGTAGTCGGTTTGATATGTACAAATGTTGCATTGACTATTCCTAGCATAATGCTATGGATTGAGAAAGATATCATAGTGTGTTACTGGGAATTAAACCGAACAGGAACAGACCGAATCTGATGATACGACTATTCCAACAGAATAATCCCTAGATAGTTACTAGGATATATAAGCGTATATTATAATAAGTACTGTTGGCATACGAATTTGGTATGGCTAGGCGAGAATAAAATTGATAGGTGTCTTGACATATATTGATTTTTGGGGTGGTCTGACGACTTAGCGACTATCGCATCTCCATTCTCCTAAAAGGCGAACGACTATTTTACACAAAAAATACACGACTGTTTGACGATAACTCGCAAGAAAACACTGCGACTATTTGCCGGGAGAAGCTACGACTATTCCAGAAGCTGTTGCGACTATTCCAGCCGGGACGCTAAGACTATTGCTGACCTCTATTGGTTATCGGGCGAAAGCCCGAAAAGAGATGCGGCGGCAAGCCGCCAGTGGTTCCGCGCCGCCTGACTGGCATAGTCTGCGAGGTGTTGCTCTGTCTGGCATGGATCCACGACAGGGGCGCACAGTTGCACCATTATATACCTTATTATAATAGGCGGCTGTGCCGCCCTGCACAGCGTCCGGCGTGGCGGTGGTATCTGGTATCTGTGGAGGCACTACACTTGACGGTATGCCCTCCAGCGTGGAACAGGCTGTGCATAGGCGGCTTGTGCGGCTGCTGCATTGTGTGTGCTGGAGTGGGGCAAATCAGCGGAAACGCCGCTGTAAAGCCCTGTAAACGCTTTTGGCGTTGTGTCTGTATAAATTGCAAGGGTGAAAGAAAAACTGTTGTAAATGCTTGTGAGCGGCTCACGCGCCGCCGGGCAAAAACAAAAGCCCTGCATCAGTCGATGCAAGGCAAAAGAAAAACCCCGCCAGCGTGGGCTGGGGCGGGGTTGCTTTACGGTGCAGCCCCGCTAAAGTATCCGGGCGGCGTCACTTCGACGCCTTGAACAATGCCGCAAAGAACCAGAAGAAAAACAGCATACAAGATAATATCACTTGTCGCACCCCCTTATACCACGCTGAAACGCTTGTAGGTGGTCTTGCTGCTGCACTCTGCGTATATATCCGGGTGCAGCGTCTTGAGCAGCTTGCTATCTAACCGAACGCTCTGCACATCCTTGTAAATGGCTTTTGCGGTGCCCTGCGCCATTTCCGGCGCACCCTGCATCATGCAGATAATATCTGCTTTAATGCTTTCGTTCATCGCTTCCAGCTCTTCCAAAAGCCGCTTGTTCTCACGATACTCGTTCACTTTTTCTTCAAACAACGTCATTTTTTAGCCCTCCTTAACTGTTAAGAAATGCGATCATAACCAGCGCCCCGGAGATCATGCCGCCCACAAACCAGAGGGCAGCCCACTGGGAAAAGTCAAGAACAATCATTGTTTGCACCCCCCTATTACATAACCTGGAACAGTGCAGACGTGCGGGCGGTGACGGCGTACAGGTTGCCGGATGTGTTGCCCTTGACCAAAACGCCTGTGCAGCCATACAGCCCGGTGCTGTATGCGATGCACTCAAACCCACATTCCGCGACGCGGATCGCGTCAATTTCCGAAAAGCTCTTTTTGGTCAAGTCGGTTGCGGCGTTGGTGGTAACATAGCGGCGGATGTCTTTTAATGTGGTTTTCATGGTTTTTGTCCTCCTGTTTTGTAACGATATTGTGGTTGATTTTGTTTCCATGTTTCCATGTTTTCGTGTTCTGATTATATTATACATGAATCCATGGAAAAGTCAAGTTGCACAGGCAACACTTATACACGTTTGCGTGGAAAATATTTTGTATCTGAAAAAGTGTAGTTTGCCGGACACACTCCACGCCCTTCAGCGTCCCGCACCGTTACGATCTGCCCGGCGTGGGCGGTCTGGTATAGAGTGCAGGCCGGTGCAGCGTGTCCAGCGTCCGGGCGTGTGTGTCGTGCCTTGCGTGGTTTGCCCTGCATCTGGCATGGTCTGCCCTGCTGTCTGTGATGTGCAGGCGTTCCGGGTGCGCTGGGGTGCAGGAGCACACCGGCGGGGTATACAGCCGCCGCCCAGCCCAGCCCGGTCAGTCTTTCAACCACCGAAAAAATAAAAAAGACCCACCTCATCCTCACAAACCAAACCCCATCTGATTGTGCAAGTCTCCAAATTTTCCAAAAAATAAAAAAAGACCCCTCTCCCGGTCTAATCTGTGCTATACTTGACCGTAAGAAAGGGGCATTGTAAAATGGCAAAACTTGTAAAGTGTAAACACTGCGGAGCAAGGATAGCGGCTACCGCTAAAACCTGTCCGCAGTGTGGTGGAGAGAATACACCGCCAAAGCCAGCTTATAAGCGGCTGTGGTTCAAAATCCTTATGGTAATGTTCGTATTGGCTTTTATTATGGATTTGGTAAGCCCTCGTAACAAAACAGATACTGCGGCTAGCTCTGAAAGCGAAAAACCAACATCATCCGTTGCGTCATCTGTAAAGACAGAATCTGAAAATCCGTCTGTTACTTCGGAAGAAGCCGTAAAAGAGAACGGCTCTATTGTTTTAGTTGATGAAGTTCTTGGCGATTATGGAAAAGAAAAAACGAACAAGAGTGGTTATAAATATATCTGGTACATGGTTCCGGCTGGCACATACCAAGTTGAGAATCGAAACAAAGAAGCTACAGTATTTGTGGTGTCTGATGCAAACTCTGATGATGTGAGCGACGTGCTTAAATTTAAAAAAGCTGGTGAAAGGCAGAATGTTACCGTTAAAGACGGTTATCATATCGAACTTTCGATTAGCACGGAAATTCTATTAACGCCAGTTAAATAAATGGAGAAATACAAAATGAGCTTTATAGGAGCAATAGGAGCCATCGCAGACCTTGTAGAAGGATAATCACATAACACAAAAAGCCAGCGGCTAGATGTTCTCTAACCACTGGCTTTTCTATTGGACTATTTTACGGAGAACAAAAATGTTCACCGTGTGAGTTTTTCGGATTTTTCAGAAAAACATCAATTATCCGTTTCTACGGATGCTTGCATAGAGCAGACGGAACGTCTCACGACCTTTCGGCGTTACTCTGGTTTGTACGCCACCGTGCTTGTTTTTCTGGTTACAGTATTCCTTTACCGCAAACAGACCGTCACCCTTGCCAGCTTTCGGCAGAATGCCCTTGCTCTTGTCACGGTAGATGTAACCGTCAGAAATAAGCATCTTGATGAACAGGCGTTCAGGAATGCGCAGTTCCTTTGCGGTAGAGCGGAAGTTGGTAGACACGTTCCACGCCACGAGGTCGTCGAAGTAGTCTGCTTTAGGCTGCATCTCCTCGTTCTTCTCACAGAGCTGCTTGTTCTGCATCTGCAACGCTGCGCTCTTTTCCTTTTCGGCCTTCATGTTCTGAATCAGCCCGATCACGAAGTCCGGGTTGGCAATAGCCGTCTCTAACAGGTTGTCGGTCATGTACATCCCATGCTTGCGGATGGACGGTAGAACTTCGTGAGTGACCCAGTGCTTGAACCGCTGTGCGCTTTCCAGCTTACTGCTAAAAATCAGACTGTACAGTCCAGATTCGTTGATGATAACCATTTTTTGCATTCCACCGGGGGTCATCATTTCGGTGACCCCCTTGTCAATTTCGTCAACGTGGTTTGCAACGGCGTTGGCAAGAGATTTACCTTCACCGTATCCAAGTGCTGCGGCAATGTCCTTGCCAACAAACCAAGGGTCATCGTCAATAAGCATGACACGGATTTCGCCAAACTCGGTGTTGTTGAAGATTTTGATGTTCTCAGACAAAGAAAGTTGCATTAAAAAGCTCCTTTTCACTTGTGAGAGAAGCAATTTTCTGCTATAATAACGGCGAGAGAATGCTTCTCTCAGGGTTTACATGATACGTTCGCTTCTGTCGCCAAACTTCAGCGGACGTATCATTTTTCGTTTTCATTGGTAGAATCCATTGGATGCAGCGTAAAGAACGCTTCACGGAACGCAGCAGAAATGGAAACCCGGTTCTTGATGCAGTATTCCTGCAAGCTTGCAAACTGCCGCTCCGTCACGCTGATGGTAACGGTATGACCGTAACGCTCTGCGTAAGGACTACTCATACATATTCGCCCCCTTTCGTTTTGCTGTGCAATAAGTGTAACCGCAAAATATTAGGATGTCAAGAAAATACACCCCATATATTGTGTTCACTAGTGCTGGCATCAAATTTTTCCGTTCTGATTGGCTTCTCCGGCTTCGTACCCTGCCCGATAGTTCAGTTCGGACAGCTTACCCAGCGCTTCTGCGTACTCCCTGTCCTCGCTGGTCGGTTCTTTGCCGTGTGCGAGGGTTTTCAGAAATTCTTCGGTTGTCGTGGGAAAATTCATGTTTTTTGCTCCTAACTCTTGCGGAAAGCAGCCCTTTTTGGTATAATAGATTCCGAAAAGGGAGACTGCCCCCTTGGTGGCTGCAGGTTCTCGTTTCGTGATGTGGATAAGCTATCAGCGTTGCCGTCCAAAGTTCCGCTGGTAGCTTATTTTTTTATGCCTTGATACTCTCAACGTAGGATGCTACCCACTCAATACCCATGCGGATAACATCGACCTTTGAGATGCCCAATGCTTTTGCGCTGCTCTCCATGCTCGCGATCTGGCTCTCTGTGAGCCGGGTGCTTATCATGTGCAGCTTATCACGTTCCGAGGTTTCTGCTCGTCTTGCCAAGCCTATCACCTCGCTTTCGCTGGAACAAGTATAAAGCGTGAAAATATGCTTGTCAAGACCCAAAGTTTTACGAAAATGAAGTTTGAAAGAATTACTCCTTATTATAGAAAATTTTCTACCTGATTGTGATTAACTAAGTAAACACCTTTATACTACTCTAGTATGTATTTATACATACTAGAGTATATTTATATAATATATAAAAATAAACGCTTGACATTTCCATGAAAACATGGTAACATGGATACAGAAAAAGAGCCGTTATAAGAAAGGGGAAATTAAAATGACTGTCACCGAAATCATTAAAGACATTATGATTAAGAGCCGCCCTCCTAAAACGATGGAAGTTCTTGCTAACGATATGGGTTACAAGTCTGCTTCTGGCGTTGGAGAACGTTTGAAGGGCAACAATATGTCTGTGAAAAAATTATGCGAATTTGCAGAAGCACTGGATTACGAAGTCATTCTTAGGCCGAAAACCACGAAGGAACTGGATGAATACTCTTATAAAATCAAAATTGACAAGTAACGGGTGATTGCAATGCGTTATTTCTTAGCGAGAGTGTCGAGCAAAGAGCAAAATCTTGCAAGACAGCTTAAAATCGCACGAGATCGGTTTGACATCCCGGACGAAAACGTATTTTGTGATAAAATGACAGGCAGCAGCTTTGACCGTCCGCAGTATAAACGATTGAAAGAGACTGTCAAGGCTGGGGATGAAGTCATCGTCAAGGAATTTGACCGATTCGGGCGTGGCAAAGACGAAATGAAGCGAGAACTTCAATGGTTCAAAGAAAAAGGCGTGATTGTTCGCATTCTCGACATTCCGACCACGCTTATTGACTTCCAAGACCAGACGTGGGTGCTGGAAATGGTAAACAACATCCTTATTGAGGTTTTGGGCGCAGTAGCTGAACAGGAACGCAAAAAAACCAAGCAACGTCAGGCGGAGGGCATAGCTGCCATGCCTATTGTTGATGGCAAGAGAGTGTCGGCCAGAACAGGCCGTAGCTTTGGAAGACAGGAAAAGCAAGTTGACGAGCAGCAGTTTGAAAGCCTATTAGAGCAACAGCAAAAAGGCAAAATTACCGTAAAAGAGTGCTGCAAGCAGCTTGGCATCGGGAAATCCACTTGGTATGAGCGTGTCGAAAGATACGCAAATAAAAATAGCGGCAGCCCAACCACAAGCCACCGCTAAGAGTACACCAACTTCATCAAAACAGGAAAAAGAATGGTGCAACCACAGTATACCATTCTTTTCTCCAACAGGCAAGAGAAAAGGAGAACAACATGGAAAAGCAAAAATTGTTTTATTGGGATTTTATCAAAAAAGATGCAGATTTGACATTTCGTTCGGTTTTCGATTTTGTAAACTGCAAAGATTTTACTTCCTTTATGCTGGAATGCCAATCTAAGAAATGCAATGTTTTGTTTTATGATGAAAACATATTTTTTGATTTCAAGAAAGAAGGCCCTTCCGAAACGTTTAAGCGGCAAATGAGAGTTGCTCTTCTTACATTTATTTTGGAAAGCGTTCCCGCAATAGCAGAAGATTATCTTGCGTATTTTAAGAAATACGCTGGATGGAAGAGCGATAAAACGTTTACTCCTACCTTAATCGAAAAGAAGGAAAGACTTGACCGCGAAACGTGGCTTGATGAGCAAGCGAACATTATTTGACCCGCCAGACATGGTATCGGATTGCTGAACAGAACAGGTGAAAGGAGAGCGTATGGAACAGTATGTCAAACTTGAAGAATTGGTTGATTTCCTTAAAATATGCTTTAAGTTCAAGTGGAGCGATGAAAATGAAGATGAAATAATGGCTCGCATAATGACTACGCTTTATGGGTTCAAAAAGTTTACAAGTGAGCAAATCGTTCAAACTTCTTGGAGAGAAGCAAAGTATTATGATTTGCCAGATGATGAAGTAATTGCAATAAACATGGATGTTTCATCAAGATTTTATGGGTGGCAAGCAATGGGAAATCTCGTTAACAGAGACGGCGAAGTTTATATAGACGCTGATGATTACGAGTGGCCTGTCACTCATTGGATGCCGCTTCCACTAAAGCCAGAGGTTTAATATGAAAAACGTAAGAACGGTTTGTTTCATTGGTGAAGAATTTTGCAACGACCTTTATCGTTGCAGGGAAAACGGAAAAGTGTATGCAAGGCAGCGCTGCGATGATGAGTATGTCAGATGGCTTACCACAAGCAAATGCGGCGATGGATATGAACCTGAATCCCCGCTGAAAGTCGGTTTAATTATGCGTGTGGTGAGTAAAAATTCCGTTTATTTTGAGGAAGAAATCATCCAAGTAGATGGAATTGGAGATACTTGTGCGATTAAAAAGCATAAAATGAGCTGGGAATGAAAGAGGGTAAATGATAATGGCTAGAATTGAAATATCAAGAGAAGACTGCAAACGTCTTTTAAGATGGAGAGATAGCCATAAAGAGCAAGTCAGAAGCTATGTTCCTGCTTTTGATTCTTCGGTTATCGTTGTAAGCGATGATGAAGAAGGACTGCATACAATAATTAGGGCGGAAGAAAACGATCGGTTATTTACTGTCTTGTTTAGGATTTCCATTGGAGGCGATTTGCTACTTAAATTCTTGTGGCATCGAATCTCGCAAAAAGTTGATGTATTTCTTAGTAAGCTACCAGAGCGAGAGAAAGAAGAAAATATTCAGAGCGCTGTTTCCGTTTACGCTTCCATAATGGCTTACATGAACGAAAAGAGGCCAGTTGAATATGTATCGTTTAACAAGGAAATTCTTTCAAAGAAAGAATGCGCTAAAAAAGCGGGAAGCCAAAACAGTGGAAGCATTGTCGTCAAAAACTCATCTCCGATAAGAAAAAATATAAACGATCAACCCTCTAAGCGTTCCTATACAAAACCGACTAAAGCTGTAAATGTTCGTGGATTTGTTAGACACTATAAAAACGGAAAGGTTGTCTATATAAAACCTTTTACAAGATATTCAAATTGCTTTGAACCAATTAAAAATAAAACTTATAGGATTGTAGTATGAAAATAAGAGATAGATTGGATCGGATTGAGCTTCGATTCCTCGATTTTCTAAACGATAATATGCCAATGATAATGATTGAATCTGCATTGGTTTGCGGGATGTTCTTGGCGAAAATGCTTGAGATATTTATTTTCTAACAGATTTCAACCGAACAGAATAAAATACTTTTTGTGCAGTTGTAGGCACTCTTTACATTTTGAGGTAGGGGGTGCCTATTTTTTTATGCAGCCAAAACAGTGCATTGCCATCATCGACAGTATCAAAGCGTATGCAAAGCAAAATCCGACAGAAGCACAGGTTTACGAGGACTGGTTTCAGGCGGTGGTGAACCTGAGAGACGCTTTGCCACAGGACAAACGGTTTGATGCCTACAAATACTCTGGTGAGCTGCGCTCTGTCTGTGCAGCTATGATGGCCAAGATGAAAACAGGCGAGGACGTGGCGAAGGTCTATGACATTATCAGCCGGACGTACCTGTTTGAAGCAAAGGATGTGTTCGACAGCTATTGCATCTACCTTGAATGGAATCGTGCGCCGGAGAAGAAGTTCTATCAGCCGAGAAGAAAGGTGTTGAGAACCGTTGCGAACGCCCTGCAAGACCTTGCGGATGACAGATTGGACTTGCTGGCAATCTCGATGCCCCCCGGCTGTGGTAAGACGGCTCTAGCTATTTTCTATTTGACATGGCTTGCTGGAAGAAATCCAGACGAACCTATGCTCACAGGCTCTCACTCAAACAGCTTTGTGCGTGGCGTTTATGACGAGTGCTTGCGTATATTCGACAAAGACGGAGAATACCTATGGAATGATGTTTTCCCGGACGTTGCTGTGTCGAACACCAATGCGAAGGACTGCCGTATCGACTTGGGCAAGAGAAAACGTTTTGAAACTCTGGAATTTACGTCTATCGGAACTGGCAACGCTGGTTTGTACCGTGCATCTACGCTTCTTTACTGTGACGACCTTGTTTCCGGCATTGAGGTTGCACTTTCAAAGCCCCGCCTTGATAAACTGTGGGAAACGTACACAACCGACCTTAGACAGCGTAAAATTGGCAACAAGTGCAAAGAACTGCATATTGCTACACGTTGGTCTGTCCATGATGTTATCGGACGATTAGAGCAAAACTACGGCGATTCCGACAGGAACAGGTTTATTGTTATGCCAGCAATGAACGAAAAGGACGAATCAAACTTCGATTATGACTACGGTGTAGGATATAGCACAGAAACGCTCCGCAAGCAACGCGAAGTCATGGATGAAATGAGTTGGAAAGCACTGTACATGAACCAGCCTGTTGAGCGTGAAGGTCTGCTCTTCCCTGCCGATGAACTGCGGTATTTTAACGGCGTTCTGCCTGATGGAGAGCCCGATCGCAAACTTATGGTCATGGATATTGCATGGGGCGGCGGGGACTTTACCGCTTGTCCTATCGCTTATGTGTACGGAGATGCTGTGTTCATCCCAGACCTTGTGTTCAATAATGGCGATAAGACCGTGACAAGACCGGAAGTCGTGGGCAAAATCATCCAGCACAAAATCAATGTGGTGCGTGGCGAAGCCAACAACGGTGGTGATGAATATTGCGATGTGGTAGACAGCCAACTTCGGCAGCAGGGCTATCACTGCTCTGTTCGTAGCCAGCGTGCGCCAAGTGGTCAAAGCAAGCTGTCAAGAATCATCCAGTATGCGCCGGACATCAAACGGTTCTATTTCCTTGACGAAAAGCACCAGTCGAAAGAGTACAAGGCATTCATGGAACAGGTGACGATGTTCACGCAGCTTGGTAAAGTTCCGCACGATGATGCACCGGATAGTCTGGCACAGCTTGCCGATGAACTGTACAACGGAATCAGTAAAATTGAGCCTGTCAAGAGGCCTTTTTGATTGAAAACACAATATATTGTGTTCGCTGGGTCTATTTATTTGATTTCACTACTTGACAAGGCTTATAATGTACGCAGGAAGTTTTGCAGCTTCCCTTAAGGAATAGCTTGCACGCGGGGTTTTGTCATTTTACTTGCGTGCGTGTCAACAAGCATATTCCTCCTTTCACCGGTGGAGGTTTTCTCACTCTTTCACCTTCACCGGGTTTTATATGTTGCGTTCCCTTCTGGTTGGGAATGCCAGAATACTCCCCCTCTTCTGGCAAGCAACGGTTCAATTCCGTAACGCAGCACAACCATATTCTCCTTTTTTATTCAAACCTCCATCGCTATTCCCGGCTCTCGATGTAATGTTTAGGCATGACATTGCAAAGAGTAGCGGTTAACCAATCAAGCCGGGGTTTTATGCCGCATTAGCTTAGCATGGTTAAAGCACTCGGCTCATATCCGGGTATACATTGGTTCGAATCCATTATGCGGCACAAAAATTGCAGCCACCCGTTTA